>Ga0308157_10000188_pt1 | contig 254690 bp, 232 predicted proteins | sample PhyBR1_FD_201035 | JGI IMG/M metagenome (GOLD analysis project Ga0308157, IMG submission 201035) | Phyllosphere microbial communities from UC Gill Tract Community Farm, Albany, California, United States - DLSLB.R1 | ecosystem: Host-associated > Plants > Phyllosphere > Unclassified | place... | reverse complement strand
TCCATCTCACGAGTACGCTCTAAAGCTTCACGTTTAGTAAGCTTAAGGAAAGTACCGTCTTGAGATTGAGTTTGAAGGTCTTTTAAACGGTTGATTGATTGACGAAGAGTTTTCCAGTTCGTCAACATACCACCTAACCAGCGGTGATCAACATATGGTTGACCAGCGCGTTGCGCTTGTTCACGGATGATGTTAGATGCAGCACGTTTAGTACCAACGAACAATACTTTGTTCTTTTTGCTAGCAAGATTGTTAACAAAGTTCAAAGCATCATTTAACGCAGGAACAGTATGTTCAAGGTTAATGATGTGAATTTTGTTACGCGCACCAAAGATGTATTCACGCATCTTTGGATTCCAGAAACGAGTTTGGTGACCAAAGTGCGCGCCAGCTTGAAGAAGGTCGCGCATGCTTACGTTGTAATCTGCCATTTTCTTTACCTTAAGTTTGGGTTAGGCCTCCATATATCCGCATTCTCCACCTCGAAAGGCACCCAGAGAAATGTGTCGATATATGTGCGGATTTTGTTGCCCCATCCAGCAAAGCCCGTGAAATTTATTCACGAAAAAGCATTTGATAAAATGGGCGGCTATTTATACCATAGTCCCATACAAATTTCCAAAAGTTTTTAGAGATCATGAACAGTACTTACGAAGCTCCACGTCGACTCATTAAAACCCCTGACGAAATTGAAAAAATGCGTGTGGCGGGACGACTGGCGGCAGAAGTCTTGGATATGATCAAACCGCATGTTGTTCCAGGGGTGACGACCCTTGAGCTTGATACGATTTGCCATGACTATATTGTCAATAAACAAGATGCCATTCCAGCATGTTTAGGTTACGGTGCAGCGCCTGGTCGTCCTGCATTCCAGCATGTGATCTGTACATCTGTGAACCATGTGGTGTGCCACGGCATTCCATCTGACGCTAAGATGCTAAAGAAAGGTGATATTTTAAATATCGACGTGACTGTCATTAAAGACGGCTACCACGGCGACACTAACATGATGTATATCGTGGGCGGTGAAACCTCAATTTTGGCTGGCCGCCTGTGTAAAGTTGCTCAAGAAGCCATGTATCGCGGTATGGAAACGGTTAAACCGGGTTCAACCATTGGTGATATTGGTCATGCTATTCAAAAGTACGTTGAATCCGAACGCTTCAGTGTCGTACGTGAATATTGTGGTCATGGTATTGGCACCGTGTTCCATGACGAACCTCAAGTGCTTCATTACGGTCAACCGAATACTGGTATGGTTCTGGAGGAAGGCATGACCTTTACCATCGAACCTATGGTGAACGCTGGTGTTTGGCAAACCAAATTATTAGGTGATAAATGGACCGTGGTAACGAAAGATCATAAGTTGTCTGCACAATACGAACACACGCTTTTAGTTACCAAAACTGGTGTTGAAGTATTGACTGCCCGTCCTGAAGAAGACTTGTCGCGTTTTATGTAATTATTTTTCATATAATTATTATATTTAAATCACATCTTAAAAATGGCTACTTCTATGTAGCCATTTTTATGGTTAAGCTTTTTTCTGCTTCAGCGTAGTGCATCCTAAATTTTAAAATCCTTCTTAAATTTAAATTCTTTAGTTATTTTATATTCTTATAAAAACATAAAATCGGATTAATCAAGGCCGTAACCATCAACACCATCTATTTCAAAAAACTATTTTTTTTCATATCGTATATTTCTTGCACCCCTTTCTGCGGTTTTTTAGGCTAAGATAGTGTGCTTTTTTATTTTTTAATCCCTATAAGAAGGAATACTGCCGTGGACGTACGTCTCTCTGATCGTGTCAATGCCATCAAACCGTCCCCTACACTTGCTGTGACCAATAAAGCTGCTGAACTTAAAGCGGCTGGTAAAAACGTAATTGGTTTGGGTGCAGGTGAACCAGATTTTGATACCCCGCAACACATCAAAGATGCAGCAATTACTGCGATTAACAACGGTTTTACCAAATATACTGCTGTTGACGGTACTCCTAGTCTTAAAAAAGCGATTATCGCGAAATTTAAACGCGACAATAATCTTGACTATGCAGCAAACCAGATCCTGGTTTCTTGCGGTGGTAAACAATCCTTCTTTAACTTGGCACTTGCTTTGTTAAACAAAGGTGATGAAGTCATCATCCCTGCGCCATACTGGGTAAGCTATCCAGACATGGTGATTATCGCTGAAGGTGTTCCAGTTGTTGTTAAATGTGGTGAAGAACAACGTTTCAAAATCACACCAGCTCAATTAGAAGCAGCAATCACTGACAAAACCCGTTTAGTGGTGCTTAACAGCCCATCCAACCCTACGGGCATGATTTACACTAAAGCTGAATTAGAAGCTTTGGCTGATGTTCTTCGCAAATATCCAGAAGTATTTGTTGCTTCAGATGACATGTACGAGCCAATCCGTTGGGATGACGAGTTCTACAATATCGCAACTGTTGCTCCAGACCTGTATGACCGCGTAATCGTACTGAATGGTGTATCTAAAGCTTATGCAATGACTGGCTGGCGTATTGGCTATGCAGCGGGTCCTGCTAAATTGATTGGTGCAATGAAAAAAATTCAGTCTCAATCAACTTCAAATCCAACTTCGATTTCACAAGTTGCTGCTGAAGCTGCATTGAATGGTCCTCAAGACGTACTTGAGCCAATGATTGAAGCATTCAAACGTCGCCATGACTTGGTTGTGAAAGGCTTAAACGACATTAACGGTATCACTTGCTTACCTGCTGATGGTGCGTTCTATGCTTACGCTAATATCAAACCGTTAATTCGTGCTAAAGGTTTAAAATCTTGCACAGAATTCTCTGAATGGTTATTGGAAGAAACAGGTGTTGCTGTAGTTCCTGGTGATGCATTCGGTTTAGGCGGTTTCATGCGTATTTCTTATGCAACTGCTGATGAAGTACTTGTAGATGCACTTGCTCGTATTAAGAAAGCTGCTGATTCAATCGAAGGCGTAGATGCTGCGATTGCTTCAATTGCTGCTGAAAAATAATCTGCTTTTTATAAAGTAAGATTAAAAAACCCGCTCTTGAAGCGGGTTTTTTAATAGCTCAAATTTCATATAGCACCCAATACTGGGTATATAGGAAAAACCTTCAAATGGATGAATCTTTAAAATCTAATCAATAGTTTCTTTTGCAACAGCATAAAAAAGTACAGTAATCTTCTCATCACTGAGATTATTTTAAAACTTTCTTCTCTGGTGTGGCCCAAATCACTAACCCAATTCCAGCCAAAACAATCACTGCGGAAATAATAATTCGCCAGCTAAGTTCCTCACCTATAAACAACGCACCGCCTAAAATGGCTAAACATGGCACAGATAGCTGCACACTGCTCGCCGTCACGCGATCAATACGCTTCACTATGACATACCACAGTACATAAGCACCGCTAGATGCTAAGCCGCCTGAAAGTACTGCTAAAAGCACCCCTTGAGGCTGAGCAAAGCTTTGTGCATAAAACGCAGCATAAGCCAGCAATACAAAAGGAATAGCCATTACAAAATTTGCCAGCGTACTTGCCAACGGGTTTTGCATGTTCTTACCCGCAATACTGTACATTGCCCAGCCTATGCCTGAAAGCACCATAATGGCCGCATAAACCAAGTTGGGTGCTGCTGCGCCCGGCAGCAACAAAATCAAAATACCGAGAATTGCGATGCCCAACCCTACGCCACGCTGAATATTGATTTTTTCACCATGACACAAACCATAGCCGACCATACTCAACTGTACTGTACCAAACAAAAGCAATGCTCCTACACCTGCATCTATATGCACATAGGCCAGTGAAAAAGCCACCATATAGAGCGCAAGGCAAAAACCATTTTTAATATTCCATTCGATTTTGGCTTTTTGTACAGAAAATATATAGAGCAGCAATAAAACGGCTGCACCGCTAAATACACGTATTAGGCTAAAACTGATTGGGTCAATTTGATGACCCGCCAACGCCAAACGGCATAAAACCGAATTGGCTGCAAAAGCCAGCATGGCAATCGAGATCTTAAACAGCATAGTTGAGCATCCCTCTTCAACCGCATCTCGTAGATATAGCGAATATATCTTATTAAATCTATACAGATTTTCTGATTCAATTTATAAGAAAGACAAATGAACCAACATCTTTCATATTTATCAACCATTAGTTTTCTTATTGATCTTTAGAAAAAAATGCAATCACATTAGCCTCAGTGAGTTGCTCTGTAGAATATTTAAACTGGTAAAATCGGGCTTATTATCAATATAAATTTCTGTAGTCAGTTTTAAATCTTTCGGCTGATCTTGCATGGCAAAGACATTAATGTTGCAATAACTACCATCCTGGGTACGCCAGAAAAGTAAGGTGCCGCAGCGACTACAAAAACCACGCTCTCCCCATTCAGAAGATTGAAATAGCGCTAAATGTTCTTGATCTTCAAACTTTAAACTGTCTGGCTCTACATCCACACTCATCAGTACACCACTTGACTGCTGACGGCACATGGAACAGTGACAGGCGTGTACATCATGATTTTTTAATTCTGCTTGGAACTTAGTTTTACCGCATAAACAGGATACATTCATTGTTATTTCCTTGATTACGTTAATACTGATCAAAAATATCTAAAATATTGTTTCTTCTATGTATAAATGACAAATTCATCTCTGTATAAGTTTTATTAAAGAATTTTAAAACAATTATCTTATCAATTTGTTTTATTCACTATTTTAGATATATGAACATATGCTTCAAATCAAATGGAAAAATGATTTTTACAGCCATGCATTTTGCACGAATTAACTCAAAGCTGAGTGTTGACGACATGGTTAAATTTTGCTTAATTGAAATCTAGGTTCCTTTTTGGAACTGATCAATCAATAAGGAAATAATGACAATGAATCCAAAAGAAATGACCGGACTACAATTTCTACAAGCTATGTGTGCAGGAAAAATTCCAGCTGCAAGTATTAGTGAAACTATTCCAATGCAACCTTATGATGTTTCAGAAGGAACAATTCATTTCAGAGTAAAAGCAGATCATCGTCATTTAAATCCGTTAGGGGGCGTACACGGTGGTTTTTCAGCCACAGTTTTGGATTCCGTTACAGGTTGCGCAGTACACAGTATGCTAGAAGCTGGTGTAGGGTACGGCACTATCGACTTAAATATAAAAATGTGCCGTCCTATCCCTAAAAATAAAGAGCTTCATGCTATGGGTACGGTCATTAATATGAGTAAGAACCTGGGCATATCTGAAGGTAGAATTATCGATGAAGAAGGTAAACTTTATGCCCATGCTACTGCGACTTGCATGATTATCCGTTAAGGTTAAATCCGGTCTTTAAAAGATAACAAAACAGAGCTTAAGCTAACCACTTAAGCTCTGTAGTTTAATCAGGGTTAGATCGCTGATTTAAATGATTTTGTTAGCGCTGGAAAATCGACTTCTGGACGTGAAGTGCCTTTATAAATACATAAATATTTAAATACGCTATCGAGCGATACAGAGAGCTTCTTCTGTTCTGATACTGACCAGACTTTAGAGTTATTTCGTCCAGTTAAGGCGCTGCCATTCAACTGGTATAAATATAAATCATGATCACGTTGCAAAGGTTGCTTACGACCATTGGAATAACTATCTAGAAGCAATTGGCAAGGTGAGTCAATCAACCATTTATCGCTAAACCAAAGTTGTAACAAATCACCCAAATATAAGGCTTGAGTTCCAACAGGCCACACTTGGATATAAGCATCTTCAACAGCAGTTTGATAACGATCTGGATTTTGAATAATGGAAAGATAATTGTCTTGATAAAAAGATAAATTTGAAAAAATTTCGGCAATCGTCAGCGTACGCATTCGCTTTCTCCTGTTTAGCCATTTTAGTGCTGGCAAGTTGGTTTAAATCCACACTGTTTGAACTTTCATTCAAACGCTCTGTTATGCATTTAATCTAACAAGCCGATTTTGGCTGTGCAAGTTTTTTTAACATTTTTGATTTATTTGTCTAAATAAAAAGCATACAGCACAAAAATTAAGGAATCATGACACTTTTAGCTTGACCCCCTAAAAAATCTCCTTATAATCGCATGCAGATTCTCCAATAGCTCAGTCGGTAGAGCGACGGACTGTTAATCCGCAGGTCCCTGGTTCGAGCCCAGGTTGGAGAGCCAAATACGAAAAAGCCCGCAGCATTAAAGCGGGCTTTTTTTTGCCTGAATAATATAGAACGGTTTAAATCATCATAAAAACAATTATTCTTATTGCCTGTTTTTTTAAATTCAACCTCCGAATATCTAGCTGATATCAAGTTACCCTATTCATAGCCATAAATTTTTAGAGATATAGAAAAATCATTGTTGAATAATAGACTTCTTTCATAAGTCATTTTTCAATTATGACAAGTCGTTTATAAAGCCAAAATTAAAAATAAATTTTAGTAGGTAGTGGAATTATGAGAGTGGCATGGATGCCACATGTTTCCAATCACGACAAGGATATTGTGTATGGGAAATAAAAGGTTTTTCTTGCGAACTCAAAATATATTTTGATGTTCTCATTTTGATCTTTCAAAAGTAGAGATATCGCCTACGCAAAAGCATAAAAATCGAATCAATTAAATAAAACAATACTGATTTAAAAAAATCTAATAGTAAATATTTTTTGATTTATGTAAGTTATCTAATGAGCAAGCAATAAAAGAAAAGCGCATCGAAATGCGCTTTTTTATATTCACTCATCTAAATATAGATAAACCTGAAGATTTTTTTATTGCTGAGGTAAAGGAATATATTGTGAATTGCTATTCTGCGCTTTACGTTCAGCCACCACTACATTCAGGCTTAAAGGTTTCTCATCTCGCACTACTTCAACTTTGATGGTGCTATTTGGAGCTTGCAAGGCTACATAATTAATCAAGTGTGAAGCAGAATTAATCGGCTCTCCATTGACTTGAATAATCTTGTCGCCTTTTTGAATTCCCGCTTTGGCTGCTGGGCCTTGAGGAAGCACATCTGCAACCACAACACCTGCTTGCTTAGGTTCAAGAATGTTTTCCTGTTGGACTGGCATTAGGCTAATACCTAACCAGCCACGGACTACACGCCCATCTTTCAAAATTGAATTCAGAATTTGCTGGCACACTTTCGCTGGAATGGCAAAACCAATACCCAATGAACCACCAGATTGAGAAAAAATAGCCGTATTGACGCCAATCAAATTACCTGCAACATCAATCAGTGCACCACCCGAGTTACCAGGGTTAATAGCCGCATCGGTTTGGATGAAGTCTTCATAAGTGTTAATGCCCAAATCCGAGCGATTGGTAGCCGAGATAATCCCTTGAGTGACTGTTTGCCCAACACCAAAAGGATTACCAATGGCAAGAACGACATCGCCTACTTCATTACCACTCAGTTTAAACGGTAAAACAGGAAGCTTGTCCAGTTCAATCTTAATTACGGCAAGATCTGTATCGGGGTCTGTACCAATAATTTTTGCTACAGCGCGACGTCCATCATTCAATCCGACCACAATTTGATCAGCTTGTGCGATCACATGATTATTAGTCAAGATATAACCATCTGAACGAACAATAACACCAGAACCCAAGCTGTTTTCATTTTGCTCCTGACCGAATTGATCTGGTACTTGATCACCAAAAAATTCACGGAAGGCAGGATCATTTAACAATGGATGTTCAGTCTGCTTTACTTTTTGAGTGGTAAAAATATTCACCACTGCTGGAGCAGCAACTTTAACCGCAGCGTTATAAGAATCAATACCGCCTGTCCTCGTAGTACTGACCAAAGGCTCCACTTTTTCTACCGGCATTTTTACGCCATCAGCCGCAACAGGTGCTTTTGGCTGTTGGTATTGTTGCCATGCAAGAAAACCCAGCGTGACCAAAATGAGTAAAACCCAAGGTAACCATGTAAAGGTGCGACGCACGTTAATTTCCTCTAACAATATTTTAATTCGTTGATGACTAAGTAATTTATGCGCCATTGTAAAATGAAATACAGCAGGAAACATAAAAATAGTGAAAGAGTTTTGTGATGCTTTAGTTACAGTTCAAAATATGTTTTGATGATGTTAAATATTTAGGCTTTTGAGAAATTTATGGCAAAGCTCAATGAGATTATTCAGTGGTGCGACCACATCCTGAAATCACCCGAATTTAAAGACTATGCACCAAATGGTCTGCAAATTGAAGGTAAACCTGATGTAAATAAAATTTTGTGTGCAGTGACTGCATCACAAGGTGCAATTGAAGCCGCAATTGAACAAGGTGCGGATATGCTGTTGGTCCATCATGGCTATTTCTGGAAAGGTGAACCCTATCCGATTACTGGCATGCGCGGCAAACGCATAAAAAGTTTAATTCAACATGATATTTCACTGGCAGGCTATCATCTACCTTTAGATAGCCACCCAACTTTAGGTAATAATGCAGCTATTGCAGATATTTTAGCATTAGAAAATATTGAAGCCCTAGATCCAAGTGAACATCATCCGATTGGTAATATTGGTTATTTAAAACAACCCGTATCTGCTGAAGAATTTAAACTGTATGTATCTCAGCGTTTAGATTTTAATGCCATTCATCTTGCTGCTGATAAAAAATCAATCCAAAAAATCGGTTTCTGTACCGGTGGCGCACAAGATTTTATTGGCAAAGCGGCTGAACGAAATTGTGATGCTTATATTTCCGGTGAAGTCAGTGAACGGACTTTTTATGAAGCAAAAGAACTGAATGTGCATTATTACGCGTGTGGACATCATGCAACCGAGCGGTATGGGGTACAACGTCTGGCAAAAGCTATTTCAGAACAGTTCGATATTGAGTATAGTTACTTCGAATTAAACAATCCGATTTAATTCAAATTTGACGGTTTGACATTTCCTTTATACGTATAAATTTAGGCTTTATTCTGTATTGTTATTTATAAGCAATGCGCAATTTAGGCAAAGAATCCATTACAATAAAGCCACTTAATGTCAAAACCCAGCAAAATGCAAGGAATTGAAAACATGACAACGATTACTTTACCAGCACTTCCATACGGTTATGAAGATCTTGCTCCACATATCAGCAAAGAAACTTTAGAATACCATCACGACAAACATCACAACACATACGTTGTAAACTTGAATAACCTAATCAAGGGTACTGAGCTTGAAGGTAAAACTTTAGAAGAAATCATTAAAGCGTCTGCTGGTGATGCTGCTAAAGTTGGCGTATTCAACAATGCTGCTCAAGTTTGGAACCATACATTCTACTGGAACTGTATGACTAAAAACGGTGGTGGTAAAGCGACTGGTACTTTAGCTGCTAAAATTGATGAAGCTTTCGGTTCGTATGAAAAATTTGCTGAAGAATTTGCTGCTGCTGCAACCACTCAATTCGGTTCAGGTTGGGCTTGGTTGGTTGCTGACGAAGTAAATGGCAACTTATCTATTCTTAAAACTTCAAATGCTGACACTCCACTTGCTCACGGTAAAGTTGCAGTGTTGACGATTGACGTTTGGGAACACGCTTACTACATCGACTACCGTAATGCACGTCCTGCTTACATCAAAACTTTCATGGAAAGCTTGGTAAACTGGGATTATGCAAATGCTAAATATGCTGGCCAAGAAGCTGGCGTTGAAAAATAAGATTTGTAATAAATTTTAATTTTGCATAAAAAACCACCTCCTGTAGGTGGTTTTTTTATTTTTCGGGCATATCTGCATAATTATAAGGCAAATGATTCATTTCTTTATATTTACGTGTTGACGACTTAGGTTTTGATGCCTAAAATGCGCATCAGATTCTCCAATAGCTCAGTCGGTAGAGCGACGGACTGTTAATCCGCAGGTCCCTGGTTCGAGCCCAGGTTGGAGAGCCATCTATTCTTCCATAGCTCAGTCGGTAGAGCGACGGACTGTTAATCCGCAGGTCCCTGGTTCGAACCCAGGTGGAAGAGCCAGATTCTAAAAAGCCCACTCATCATGCAGTGGGCTTTTTTTATCAATCAAATGTCTATTTCATATGCAACACATGTGTTGAATGTGTTCTCTTTAATCCACATTTTTTACTTAAATCATAGATTATTCCCCAATCTATTGTTCACTGATCAAAATTTAGTTATGTTCATCCTAATAAAAATATTTTAATAAATCTTATGAATACAACTTGGATGAAGTCTCTGGTTTTCTGGATTATTTTACTTATTGTCATGTTCGCAGTGTTTCAATGCAGTCAAAATTCTGAAAATAAAAAACAGGCTTCCGCACTCATGTATGAACGCTTATTTCATTGTACCCGTAATTTACCCCAAAAGAATCTGGATGTTTTAAAACATATTCAACAACAACTCAAACCTGAACTCACTCAAGCCGAGCTGATGGAATTGATCAAGGAGTGCCGTAAAGCACACCCCTTACAAAGCAAAGAAAATTATATCAACTTAATAAAATCGCTTAAATAACAAGCAATAAGTTTATTTTTAAAACATTCAATTCATTTTCACGGTTTTTTTAAGCATAAGCCCTTGACCCTTTAAGCTTAGATACATAGAATGCGTATCAGATTCTCCAATAGCTCAGTCGGTAGAGCGACGGACTGTTAATCCGCAGGTCCCTGGTTCGAGCCCAGGTTGGAGAGCCAAATTCTAAAAACCCACTCATCAGAGTGGGTTTTTTCTTATATCAAGATTTTATTGTGTTCGATTCAAGTCAAGTCACTTTTTTCCTTATTGGTTGTATTGCCAGTCTTGCTTTGCTGACTATTGTTTTTCAGCAATTGTTCAAACCACGGCAAAAATTCTTTCCCAAACGTGTAATCACGCATTTTGAAAGCAAGATGTTTATTCGTCTCAAAGAAACCTTCCCTCAACATCATCTTCTGGCTCAAGTCGCTTTTAGTGCTTTAATTACCAACAATAACTTGAAGATTCGCAATAAGTTCAATCGTAAAGTAACCGACTTCGTTTTATTGAATCAAAAGCTTGAGGTGGTTGCCATTATCGAGCTGGATGATCCCAGCCATATAGGCAAAGAACAGGAAGATGCTGAACGAGATGCCATGCTAAATGAAGCTGGCTATCAGGTTTATCGCTATACCGATATTCCGAGTGCCGATCGCTTAAGAAGAGACATTTTAAATTAGTTCAATCTGTCAATGAAAGCCACCTTATCGGTGGCTAGATTTCACCGATCCAGATCATTTATTTTCTTGCTGTTCAGCTGATTCAGTAACCGCTTCTGAAGCAGATTGTTCAGCTGCTTCACGTGCTTTAATCCGTTCCAGTATTTGCGCTTGCTGCTGTTTATATTTTTCTTGATTTTTCTCATCACTACTGACTGCAAGATAAGCCATAGTCACCAGAAAAATAGGAATGCATAACCCCAATGTCATCCAAATAATCATCTTCTTCGTATTTGGCTTCGAGCTGGACTGTGACATCATCAACACCTACAGGATTCATCAATAAAAATATAGTCCAATATACTTGAAGTACTGAAGTACAACCATTTTTAATCCTATTCGTCAGGTCATAAAAAAAAGCACCGCCAATCGATGCTTTTAATTTATTTAGATCTTATCGCTTTAAGATTACAGCAATGCAATAAAAATTCCGGCAAAAATAATCAGCCCTACCCAACGGTTATGACGGAATGCCCAAAAGCAGAGTTGCGGATTTCTGTCTTTAGTTTTTGCCCATTGATAGATAAAGTCAGCCACCACCACCAGCAATGCAGTTAATCCAAAAGGAATAAGTAAATTCTCTCGGTACAATGCTCCACCAATCAGCAGTACACTTGCTGCCTGTAATAGCGAGATGATTTCAATGTCGTATTTTCCAAATAAAATCGCAGTTGATTTTACGCCTATTTTTAAATCATATTCACGGTCAGTAATGGCATATTGCGTATCATAAGCCACCGTCCAGGCCAAATTACCAAAGTATAAAAGCCAACAGGTCAGGTCAGGTGTCTGCCCGACTGCAGTATATGCCATCGGAATAGACCACGAAAATGCCGCACCTAAAAACACTTGCGGCAAGTTGGTATAGCGTTTCATAAATGGATAGATAAACGCTAATAACAACGCACCAAATGACCAGTAAAAGGTTTCGATTGGCAAGAAAAACAATAGGCAGGCACTTGCTGCAACAAGAATTAAAAATACCCAAATGGCTTCTATCGGCTTAATCACGCCTGTCGCTAAAGGTCGATCCTTGGTTCTGGCTACAGCACCATCTACTTTACGGTCAGCAAAATCATTGATGGCACAGCCTGCTGCACGCATAAAAACAATACCCAAGATCATCAGGAGCAGTACTTTTAAATCTGGCCTGCCTTGATTTGCAATCCACAATGCCCACATGGTCGGCCAAAACACCAACTCTGTACCAATCGGCTTATCAAAGCGACATAAATAGTAATACGCTGCTAAACGCTCACGCCATGCAATTTGTTGTGCAGTATCCATGACTGTCCTTAACCCATATTCTGTTAAATGTTTTACTGTGAAGTATTTTGCTGAATAAACTGTTCAAACGCAGGCAAAAAAGTCTCTTGAACAATAAATTTACAACCATGCCAAGTATAGCAACTTTGCCTTGTCCAGCCATCTTCAAGCAAAATCACACGGCGCTCACAATCTGGATTGGTGCGTTGAAACAAAAACCAGCCAATCGGTTTTTTACCAATATGCTGAAAGATACGTGCACGGGACTGCAGACTTAAAATCGGAAATATACTTTTCGCTTTAACCCAAGGCTGGTCTTCACAGCCATATAAATAGCTTTCACGCACCCATGAGCTATGTTGATGTGACATTTTCATCCATTTTGCATCACTAAAATTCAAACGCTGAAAATGTTCTTGAATCAGTTCTACCTTAAAAATTCCAGCGGCCACATCAGTAAGTTGCTGAGTCAAAGAACCTGATGCATACAACCATGGGCGTAATTCAGCAGGAATTCGCATATCCTGTATTTTATATGCTCGCTTGTTCTGCATAAACCCACTGCTCGTTTAAGTTAATTGCTCTTAATCTCATATATACATCAGGTTAGCAATAGCCGAGCTCACTCAACCCTCACTTCCCCACCCTATCCAATCAAATACGATTAACAATTGTCCGTCTTGGCAATCACTTCAAATTTACCTTGCGCAGTCTTGATTAAAATCATCCCTTCAGCACTCAAATAAAAACTTTGCGGATAGGCATAATCCAACGCCAGCTCTGGATTTTTTAAAGCTACAAATTCTGCCTGCTTATAACCTTCCACAGTACGCCCTACTTCTAGGTACGTCACAGCAGAAAAATTCATTTTAAAACCTTGATCATGATCTTTTGGATTAACCCAAGGATAAAAACTGGTGTGTTTTTTGCGCTGTGCCATATAGGTCATCTAATATTCATTGATATAAACAGATGATACAAAAAAACCCGCGACATGCGCGGGTTTTTTCAAGCTTAAATTCAGATCAGAATTAAAGGCTGTAGTACATGTCAAATTCAACTGGGTGAGTCGTCGTATTCAAGCGACGTACTTCTTCAGTTTTAACTTCGATATACGCATCAAGCATATCTTTAGTGAATACGCCACCTTTTAACAGGTAGTCATGATCCGCCTGAAGTGCTTCAAGCGCCATGTCTAAGCTATGCGCCACTGTAGGAATTTTCGCTTCTTCTTCAGGAGGAAGATCATACAAGTTTTTGTCAGCAGCTTCACCTGGGTGAATCTTGTTTTGGATACCGTCAAGACCAGCCATCAACAATGCTGCGAAACCTAAGTACGGGTTCATCATTGGATCTGGGAAACGTGCTTCAATACGCTTGCCTTTCGGGCTAGAAACGTAAGGAATACGGATAGACGCTGAACGGTTACGTGCTGAGTAAGCAAGCATAATCGGAGCTTCATAATGTGGCACTAAACGCTTGTACGAGTTAGTAGAAGGGTTCGTGATTGCATTCAATGAACGTGCGTGTTTGATCACACCGCCAATGAAGTAAAGCGCCATTTCTGACAAACCTGCGTATTCATCGCCGGCAAACAGGTTCTTGCCATCTTTAGAGATTGACATGTGAACGTGCATACCAGAACCATTATCACCAACCATTGGTTTAGGCATAAAGGTCGCAGTTTTAGCATATTGGTGCGCAACGTTCCAAACTGCATATTTGAACTGTTGTACTTCGTCCGCTTTACGAACCATGGTATTGAAGCTCACACCAATTTCTAACTGGCAAGATGCAACTTCGTGGTGATGTACTTCTACACGACCAGGACCCATGATGTCTTCGATTTTTGCACACATTTCTGCACGCATATCATGTGAAGAATCCACAGGAGGAACCGGGAAGTAACCTCCTTTAACACGTGGACGGTGACCTGAGTTACCACCTTCATAATCTTTGTTGGTTGACCAGGCAGCTTCTTCAGCGATTAATGTATGGCGCGCGCCAGACATATCGATTTCCCATTTCACTTCGTCAAAAACAAAGAATTCTGGTTCTGGACCAAAGAAGGCAGTATCACCGATACCTGTAGATTTTAAATATTCTTCTGCACGGCGAGCAATTGAACGTGGGTCACGGTCGTAACCTTGACCAGTTGAAGGCTCAATCACGTCACAAGTGACAACAACTGTTGCTTCAGCAAAGAATGGGTCAAGGAAGCATGTTTCAGCATCTGGACGTAAAATCATGTCCGACGCTTCAATGCCTTTCCAACCTGTAATTGAAGAACCATCAAACATTTTACCGTCTTCAAATGTATCTTCGTCAATCGTATCTGCTGGGTAAGTTACGTGTTGCTCTTTACCCTTAGTATCAGTAAAGCGAAAATCGACCCATTTTGCGCCACTTTCTTGGATGAGTTGAAGGACCTTGTTCGCCATGCTCATTTTGCTCCGATGATTTTTTGTTGCACCTGCTAAGTGCGTGTTAGTAGTTGGCAGTTATTAAGCAATTCCCATACCAACTTTAAAAAACAAAGATAAAATATTGAATTCTTTATCAGAATAGAAGATTTAGATACTTTAGTTTGAGGCTATTATACTGTGTGCAAATGCAAATGCACCATATTCAAACACTCTAGATTATATTTGTTTAAAAAGCCGCTCCCAGTGTATCAAAATGGTGCAGATTTATTTTTAAAAGTTGTAAATACGCTTGATTTTTAGCTACTTTGTTTAATTTTGTTAATATTAGATTTAAATAAGGAATTAAAAATTAATTTTTATCCATACTAATGATTTGATTAGATAATATATCGACTCTTTCATTTTATCCTCACTTCTAAATTTAAAATTAGAACAATCCTATCTCATTATTTTTACAATATTTTATATTTCTTACACTTTAATCCGCCGTTTTTTTCAACACTTAAATAAAGAGGGACAGTGCGCCATTTTGGGGATCAGGGCTAGATAGCCTTCGCTTTTATTGATACTCTTTTATTAAGCACAGCTTCAACTAATCAAATCTTAATACAAATCTAAATTACCTATGATTAATCTAATAGTTCACTTGAATTTTAGATTTTCATTCATTTTATTACGTTTAAATCTCAATACAGTTTCCATTTTATTTAAAGTTGCTTTTAATGGTTAAAATCATTAATGATGAATTTCACTTCAGACAAAAGGCAAATAAACCCGCCTATTCTCATCATGCGATTCCTCTAAAATCATTATCGTAGAAATAGTTCAGCCGAAAATGCTTATTTTTTGCTATGATTATTCACACTCCGTTTTTTATCCGTTTCAATAAACTTTATTGATATAAGGTTGCGTATTGAAATTGGAAACAATGTGAGTATTTCTGGACTATCGAGCACACTTAAGTGCGTAAATTTCAATAGGTTAGCTCATGCTTTTAATGATCGACAACTATGACTCCTTTACCTATAACATCGTTCAATATTTTGGCGAGTTAAATCAAGACGTAAAAGTAGTCCGTAATGATGCCGTGACATTGGAAGATATCGAGCGATGGCAACCCCAATATCTGGTGATTGGTCCTGGCCCTTGTTCACCAAGTGAAGCCGGAATTTCAATTCCAGCCATTCAGCACTTTGCCGGCAAAATCCCATTGCTTGGTGTGTGTTTAGGACATCAAGCCATTGGCCAGGCTTTTGGTGGGGATATTATTCGCGCAAAGAACGTCATGCACGGTCGCTTGTCCGATATGTATCACAGTAACAAAGGCATCTTTAGCAACCTGCCTTCCCCCTTTTCTGCGACACGCTATCATTCACTGGTGATTGATCAGGCGACCGTACCAGATTGTTTGGAAGTGACTTGCTGGACCAATGAAGCCGATGGCCGCATGGAAGAAATTATGGGTGTTAAACATAAGACATTAGCCGTCGAAGGCGTGCAGTTTCACCCTGAATCAATTTTAAGCCAGCATGGTCATCAAATCTTCCAAAACTTCTTAGAAATTTATGCATAAAGAGCGTAACGAAAATAATGAACATTCAACAAGCTTTAAATAATATTACCAAACAGATTCACCTGACCCAGTCACAAATGGAAGATGTGATGCGCAGCATCATGTCCGGTGAAGCAACCGATGCCCAAATCGGTGCGCTGATGATGGGCTTACGCTTGAAAGGCGAAAGTATTGATGAAATTACTGCAGCCGCACGCGTGATGCGTGAATTTGCGATTAAAATTGATGTTAGCGATCTTCCACATTTAGTCGATATCGTCGGTACTGGTGGTGACGGTCAAAACCTGTTTAATGTCTCTACTGCATCCAGTTTTGTGATTGCTGCTGCCGGTGCCACCATTGCCAAGCATGGTAACCGTGGGGTGTCTTCTAAATCAGGTTCATCCGACCTGCTTGAAAAAGCAGGTATTAACCTGAACCTGAATATGCAGCAAACTGAACGCTGTATCCGTGAAATGGGCGTCGGTTTCCTGTTTGCGCCGAATCATCACAAAGCCATGAAATATGCTGTGGGTCCACGTCAAGAACTGGGTATTCGCAGTATTTTCAACTTGCTTGGCCCACTGACCAATCCGGCTGGAGTACAACGTTTTGTACTGGGTGTATTCTCAAATGAACTGTGCCGCCCGATTGCCGAAGTCATGAAACAATTGGGTGCTGAACATGTGATGGTGGTTCATTCTAAAGACGGTTTAGATGAAATCAGTCTGGCATCTTCAACTTATGTCGCTGAACTGAAAGATGGTGAAATCACGGAATGGATGATTAACCCTGAAGATGTCGACATTGAATCACAGACTTTAACCGGTTTAATTGTTGAAGATTCAGCCGAAAGCCTCGCTTTAATTAAAGATGCTTTAGGCAAGAAAAAATCGGCGAAAGGCGAAAAAGCGGCTAACATGATTGCACTCAATGCAGGTGCAGGCCTCTATGTGTCCGGCTTAACCACAAGCTATAAACAAGGTGTGGCACTGGCCCATGACATTATTTACGGCGGACAGGCTTTAGAAAAAATGAGCGTTTTGTCTGAATTCACCAAAACTCTCAAAGAATATGAAGCTTAAGGCTATAAAGGAAATATTGTTATGTTAGATATCGCAAATACGATTTTAGGTAAAATTGTTGACCGCAAGCAGATAGAATTTGCTGCACGTTTAAAGCAATATAGCTTAAAAGATTTAGAAGAACTGGCGCAGGCAGCAACACCGGTGCGTGGTTTCGCAAAATCTTTACTTGGTAAACGTCCAGGTGTAATTGCTGAAATTAAGAAAGCATCACCGTCTAAAGGCGTGATTCGTGAAAATTTTAATCCTGCTGAAATTGCCCAGCAATATGAGCAAGCGGGTGCAGCCTGTTTATCGGTATTGACGGATGTGGACTTTTTCCAAGGTGCGGACGAAAATATTGCGATTGCTCGTTCTCATTGTGCCATTCCCGCACTCCGCAAGGATTTCCTGATTGACCCTTATGGTGTGATTGAAGCACGTGCCCTGCATGCAGACTGTATTCTTCTCATTGTGGCTTGTCTGTCTGATCAGCAACTGGAAGAAATGTCTAAAACCGCATTTGAACATAATTTAGATGTACTGGTTGAAGTGCATGATGAACAAGAGCTTGAACGTGCACTGAGACTTTCAGAACGTTGCTTGCTAGGCGTGAACAACCGTAATTTAAAAACCTTTGATGTCGATTTAAATACATCTCTGCGTTTAAAGAAATTACTTGAGCCTTCACGTTTACTGGTGACTGAAAGTGGTATTGCCACACCAAATGATGTCCACATGATGCAACAGCATGATATTCATGCCTTCCTTGTGGGTGAAAGTTTTATGAAACAGCCTCGTCCAGATCATGCATTCACCGCATTATTTGGTCAGCCTGAACCTGTTTGATGAATAATTAAGATTATGAGTAAACATGATTCTTCGCTTTCGAAAGATCAGTACAACTTGCTGAAATCTTTTAAAAAGCAAATGACCAATCCGCATTCAACTGCTCTTGCCAAGCAACCTGAGCCTAAAGCTCAGACCCAGCAAGAACCGGAAGATGATTTCGATTTGTTCCAGAAGTCGATGCAAGGTGTCAAAAAGATGGACACCAGTAATATTGCGCCGATTGAAAAGAACAAAAAGAAAAAAATGGATGCCCAAACATTAGCAAAACGTGCTTCAGCCACTGGCCCAATGCAAATAGACAATGCTGAGCTGTCTGATACCCAAGCCATGCTGAACCCTGTTGCCAGTCAAGCCACCTTAAGCTATCGCATTGCAACTTTACAGCACAAAGTGTTTGAAGATTTAAAAGCGGGAAATTTACGCTGGTTTGAAGCAGTGGATCTACATGGTTGTACAGTTGAAGATGCGCGAGCTGCGGTATTACAGATTATTCAAATGGCAAAAGATGAAAATCAAAATGTCATTAAAATTGTGCATGGTAAAGGTCCTGAAGCCATTTTAAAAACCTATGTGAATGGCTGGCTTCGTCAACACCGTGATGTTTTAGCGTTTGTCAGTGCGCCTGAAAAGCAAGGGGGCACGGGTGCCGTTTTAGTCTTGCTAAAACGAAGCGAAAAAAACCCTAAATTTAAACAGTAATCGGAATTTTTCCCCAAAACACGGCATTGTAGCGGTTTTCTGCTACAATGCCGTCCTTGTTCAATATCAGTGTAAGTGAACACGTCTTATGTCTATGCAGCAATCCTACGCCAACATTTTAACCGCCGTTGGTGAAGATCTTAATCGTCCTGGTCTTAAAGATACGCCAATGCGTGCTGCTAAAGCTTTTTCGTATTTAACGTCTGGATATAGCAAAACTTTGGAAGAAGTGACCAATAGTGCGGTCTTCCCTTCTGACAACCGTGAAATGGTTTTAGTGAAAAATATTGAATTCTATTCTTTATGCGAACACCATTTATTGCCTTTTTATGGTCGTGTGCATATTGCTTATTTACCTGAAGGGAATGTTTTAGGTTTATCCAAATTTGCCCGTATTACTGAAATGTTTGCACGTCGTTTGCAAATTCAGGAAAACCTGACTCAACAGATTGCTGAAGCTGTGGCTGAAGTGACCAAAGCACGCGGTGTTGCGGTGATGATTGATTCTGCACATATGTGCATGATGATGCGCGGTGTAGGGAAACAGGAATCCACCACTCGTACGGTTTCTTTCGTTGGAGATTTTAAAACCAATAAAGAAGAACGTCGTGAGTTTTTAAGTGCTTTACCTGAAAATTACTAAGTTTGAAAGATTCAAAAAAGCCCCGACGAAATGGGGCTTTTTTATTGATGCTTCAATCTGTTTCGTTTATGCAACTCTTAACTTTAAGGACAAGTCATGTCATCTATTTGGTTAGCAGGTTACGGTTTGACTCAGAGTAAGGCAACGATTGATTATCCTCGTCGTGATCGTCTGGTTGCAGGTAACCCTAAACGGATAACCCAAAGCTTATATGAGCACCCCAATATGAACTGTGGCATCTGGACGTGTGAAGTGGGAGCATGGAATATTCAATTTGCTGCCAACAAACAGGAATTCTTTCAAGTGATTGAAGGTCTGATACGCTTACATGATGCCAAAACACAAAGTTTTATCGAAATTCAAGCAGGTAAAGCTGGCATTATCCCCCCTGGCTTTACGGGTAAATTTGAAGTCGTGGAAGCAGTTAAAAAATATTTTGTCGTGGTTGAAGCTTAAAAGCTGTTTTATCCCCCTAGACTATACTGGGCACTTTGTTGGCTTTGTCTACGGTCAAGATAATATTTCATGCTTAACTTTATTTGCCCACATAAACATTATTGCGCCCATTATTTTTTGCAGCATACAGCGCTGAATCCACAGCATCCAGGAAACGTTGATAATCGGGATGTCCATCATAAAGTGAACAACCGATACTGACGGTAAAATTAAAAATATTGCCCGTAGCGGTACGAATAGACGTTTCCTGAACACGCTTGCGGATATTTTCTGCAATTTCCTGCGCTCGGGTTAAATCACTGTCCACCAGAAGCAACAAAAATTCTTCCCCACCCACCCGGAATGCATAATCACTTCCCCTTACCGACTCCAGCAACACTTCACCAATAAACTGTAACGCCAAATCACCGGCTGCATGACCGTATTTGTCATTAATTCGCTTAAAGTAATCGGCATCAATTGCGAGCAAAGACAACGGCACATCATTTTTTCGAGAAAAATTAATCTCTCGGGAAATAATAGTATTTAAATAGCGTCGATTAAGCAGCTGAGTTAAAGAATCATTTCCTGAATCAATATATTCAGCCACCTGAAAAATCTGATCGACCAAATGCTGGATTTCTCTATTTTTCTCTCGTATGTGTTGGATCAATTGAATGGTTTTATCTTTTTCAACACACGCTAAAACATTTTCATTTAACTGGTCAATCTCATAAATTCGCTCAATGATGACATCAACTTGCTCTGAACCTGTAAATGCATAGGCTGCTTTATGAATAAACCATAAACCAAACTCAGATTTCGATAATAAAGGATGCTTAAAATCGACCTTGTCTGAAAAAACTTTAAACATCAGCTCATTTTCCCAATCCAGTAATGAGCCACGCTGCTTATCTTTTTGTACGGCTACATCTTGCATGGCTGAAAATAAACGGTAGGTATGCTTGATGTCATTACTTTTTTCTACATTCACTTCATAAGAACGGCACATGATTTCAGACGCAAAACCCAATACCTGAATAATATAATTGATAATAACGAAACTATTTTTCTGTACTTTAAAGGATTGCAGATGAAAAACTTTATTTTCAATCTCCCGCACACCACGCATGATCAACCAGGAAGGAATCCCGATACGCGCATGAACTGTTCCCACCACTAGCTGTTTCTTTGACATTTCTTCAAAGTTTTGCTGAAATGGCACATTAAAACAATCGACTAGCCATTGGTTCAAAGTCGCTTTTAAACGGTTTTGAACAAGATTGTCCGAGAGAAAGTAGGATGCTTCTTTTTCTCGCATAATATTTTTATAGAATTCATCTACTAAAACGAGTGAATGGGCTTGAATAAATTGAAAAGTGTCATTTAAATCAGTTGTAGAGTAGCCAGCACAAATCGATTTCCATTGCTCCGCCAGCATGGCAATACTCTCTGTATTCATACAATTGATTCCAACAGCTTTAAAATTTAAAGGGAGATAATTAGTTTATAAATATAACAAATTTTCAAAAAAATTACTGTGTGATCTATTTTAAGTTTTATCTAAATAATGAGATAACTAACAAAATATGATCTGATTTTAAAAAAAGTTTATATATCCTAAGCTTGCCTTATTCCAGTTTTTTCCATCCTGTTGTTGATATTCCCAGCCCACTCGAATCGCATTTTGCTGATTCAACACATATTGCCATTGAGTATTCAATTTCAATTGCCACTGGTGTGAATCTTCCCAATACGGCAATTCTACTTGAATTAAAGAATTAATTTTATCTGACCAAATATTCTGGCAGCCTAAGGTTGGTCCCATAGCGACACGCCAACCTTCATCCAATGCCTTGCCGGCTTGAATATGATTTTGCAGCTGCGCATAACATAAATGCTCACGTGCCTGATCGGAATAGCTATAGCCCATTTGCACTTTTAAATTGGCGACTCCATGCTGTTCCTGTTCACTAAACCTTCCACCCTGCTCTAATGCTTCTTGCTGCCAGCCTAAATTAAAGCCCCAAGACAAAGGCAGTTTAAAGGGTGAAACAGGATTGTAAGAATTGACTGTCATCAGGTCCATTTGTTCAAATTTCAGCTCATCTTCACGGTACTGTATTGCTGTATTTAAAAATAACAGCTGTGTGCCGGTACGAAAACCGCTCTGAGGATCTATCAGGTCATGATAGGCCTGCCTGTGTCCAAGCTCGATAAATTTCTCACCCTGCACTTCACCCGCCTGAATTGAAATATGACGAGCGTTATGACTTTGGGTCGGATCCGTTTTTGGACGCATCGGCGATTTTCGCTGCTTTTCTATATCAAGCTGGCTTCTTAAACCCAGTAACTGACGGAAACGAGGCTGGGCAAAAAATTTATCGACTTTTTGTCTCAGAAAATCCAGATATAGATGGTCATAGGCCATCTCCAGAATTTTAGCCTGATCCTGCACCGAAAACTTCTGTAGCTTTAAAGACTGAGTGTCTGTATTTGCATATGCCACCTGATGGGCAGTTTTCGCCAAAGTTGTACCGTGCTGTCTAGCTTGTGCCAATAATTGTGTTTCCAAAGCAGGTCGATAAATTTTTTCCTTGAGCAGACCTTGCTGTTCCACAACTTTCAGGGTTTCTATAGGAATAGCAGCTGAATTGAACTGTTGTTGAAGATTTAGCTCGGGACGTGCCAGGTCAAAAAGTCCGAGCAAGCGGTAAGCACAGTTGTCATTGATAAAATAATACGGGAAACTGACTTTCTGCATTTCCCACAGATGTTGAACCAGAAACTGCGTTTCTTCCGGATTTAAATTCAGCTCATATTCCCATAAATCACGACTTTCAAAGTCACCATATTCTTTGACCTTACGATAATAAGGCATTAGGGAATATTCGCCCGGGTATTGTCCGGTCAAGCCTTTCCAGGCAAAAGACCAGTTATCATTACTGTTTACTGTGGCCGCATAGTTTACCGCATAGGAAATCAGGTTTAATTGTTGCTGATCTTTCGGATCTAGACGCAATAAGGTATGGCCAAACATGGAGCTGGGATTACCCATAAAATCTGTGGCATAGATTAAAGTAGCCTTATAAGGTTTGACCTGACCAATCCACTGTTCAAATTCGGGACAGCTTACCGCCGGTAGTTGCTGTTCAGAGATGTTCAGCTGCTGTATCAGCCAGTGACTGCGTGCCGGAAATTTACAGCGTATCGATTGATTCGGTTCTGCTGCCGTAAATAAAGCCTGTATATTCTGCTGCATTTCCTTTTTAAGGTCGATTGATCCGTGCTCGGCCAAAAAATAACCTGCATAATTAACTTCGCTTTTACCCTGTGCATTCGCATACATGAGGCGTTGCCAGGTACGAGCGTGATTCAGCTGTTTGGTCTCGGCCAGATTGAGATAACTTTGTATTTCCGGTTTTATTTCGGCTGCATGACTTAAATGGACACAGGTCAGACCAAGCAGTAAAAAGGCATATTTCATTCAGTAATTTTATTCTCTGCAATTCTTGTATTCATAAGAAAACCCTGCCAAGGTGACAGGGTTTTCAGTCAGCGGCTTAGATGTAGGATTTTAATACATCATCCTTCGCCATAACCGTTTGTAGAGAGGTTAATACTTGAAGAGTATCCTGATTTTTATCAGAATAAATTTCAGAAAAATTCTGCTTGGATACCGCAAAGAAACGGGCTTTATCTTCAGCTTTAATATTGAGCAATTCAGCCAGCACATTCAGGCTTTCGCCCTCACCTACCGACATATCACGTGCGAGAGTTTCGGAATTTTCATTGGTAAAAGTGACCACCTGAGCGGTAACTCTTCCGCCTTGACTACATCCTAAAGTACCGAAAGTAATCCCGATCCATTGGTTAGTGAAAAGAACGTTGGTTGTTCCTGCCAGAAGTTTAGGAATGATGCCGGACTGACCTTCCCATACCTGACTACCTATACCACAACCGACATCATTGTCGGCCATAGCCATACCTGAACCTGTGACCAGTACAGCGGCCAGCATTATTTTTTTCAACATGCTTATTCTCCAATTATTCTCATGCAATCTTGTTATTACTCTAGTCATGTAATTTAAATTACATACTTAGCAGATTAGCGGGAAGTCAAGTATGGTGCAATGGAAAAAATGTATGCTTTAGCTAAAGATAAAGACCTGCTGTTCTAATGTGGTTTAAGTGTCCAGTTGCCTTCGGTATGACGCGTGCCTAAAATTTTCAGCACCAGCACCAGACTGAGCATTAACAGTAGATACCAGGAACCCAACTTGCCCCAACCGACCATATGCCAAGCATCGACCTGACTCGGATAAAGCCAGATTTTATAAAAGGTACTGATATTTTCTGCAACCCAGATAATAAACGCCAAAATCATCAACACGGGTAACATCGGAAGCTGGATTTTATGCCGCTGCAGCTGAAAGCGAATTTTTGTTTTCCAGAAAATGATGACGCTCCATGCAAATAGTAAATAGCGAATATCTGGCACAAAAAATTTGCTCATGAAATTAATATACGAGAATACTGCCAACGCCATCATGTTAAGAAAGTTAGGAAGCTTCTCGAACGATACCTGATACAGCCTTAATGAGCGGGCAAAAAAACTGCCTACGGCTGAATACATAAATCCAGCAAATAAGGGTACGGTCAAAATTTTGAATATTGCAGGTTGTGGATACTGCCATGAAGCAATTTGCGGATGGGTCAGGAAAATTTCCATGACCATCGCCATAATATGAAACAAGGCAATGACTTTGGCTTCTGACCATGATTCCAGCTTTAAATACAGCAAGCAAACTTGAATAATTAAGGCATAAAACAACAAATAGTCATAACGAAAAAAGCCATAAAGCTCTTGGCTTCCCATAGAGGCTGTAAATACAAAAGCAACCAGCAGTAAAATCCCAAATAAGGCAGCCGAAGCTGCCTTAAATGAGAACTCAAAACATGATTTAACAAGACTGATCACGGTTGAATCCTAAAAAAATGATTTTACTCACAGATGCTTAAAGATATTTGGCGCTATATTCATGCACAGTATCAATAAATACTTTAGGATTTGCAGGATCGACCCATTGGGTAATACCATGACCTAAGTTAGCGATGTAACCTGTTTTTTCACCACCCGCATACGCATCATCCAGCATGGCTTTGGTGGCTTTTTCAATGGATGCCGGTGTACCATACAAAGTGGCTGGATCCAGGTTTCCTTGCAAAGCAGCGCGGCCATTGACAGTTTGGCGTGCCACATTCAACGGCGTAGTCCAGTCCAGACCTAATGCATCTGCACCCGTGGCCAGCATAGGCTCGATCCACTGACCGCCACCTTTGGTAAATAAAATCACCGGTACTTTACGACCTTCATTTTCACGTTTTAAACCTGCAACAATTTTCTGCATGTAGTTCAATGAAAATTCGATGTATTCACGATGTGCTAATGCCCCGCCCCAACTGTCAAAAATCTGTATTGCTTGTGCACCCGCATCAATTTGCGCATTTAAATAATCAATGACAGCAATAGCCAGGCGGTCCAGCAAGGCATGCAATACTTCAGGTTGGGCATACACCATATGTTTGGTATAACGGAAGTCTTTACTTGAACCCCCTTCAATCATATACGTTGCAAGCGTCCAAGGACTGCCGGAAAAACCAATCAATGGCACTTGACCGCCTAATGCAGAGCGAATGGTGGTTACAGCATTCATCACATAATCTAGATCAGATTTGGCATTAAAGTTGGGTAAATTTGCCACATCCTGTTCAGTACGAATGGTTTTATGGAACTTCGGACCTTCACCCGCTTCAAAATACAGGCCTAACCCTAAAGCATCCGGCACAGTTAAAATATCTGAAAATAGAATGGCTGCGTCCAAGTCATAACGGCGCAAAGGTTGCAAAGTGACTTCACATGCAAAATCATTATTTTTACACAAGGAAAGAAAATCACCCGCTTTGGCACGTGTTTCGCGATATTCAGGCAAATAACGCCCTGCTTGACGCATCATCCAAACTGGTGTGCTATCTACTGGCTCACGCAACAAAGCACGTAGAAAACGATCGTTTTTTAGAGTCGTCATTTACTTTCCCATCTCATTTTTAATCTTCGAACCATCATACCAAAAAGCCCGAAAATTTAGTAACTTCTCTCGCCTTTAAAAAGTAATCATGGGAAATGTAAAATAATTTTTACACAAAACAAATACTGCATCTCCTCTTTTTTTCTGCAATACTTGTGTAGTTTTATCAAATTGTTAATGAATAATTTTTAAGGTTGAATTCCATGTTCGTTCGCACATTACTCGCTATGAGTTTAAGTTGCATTTTTGCGGGTACAACGTTTGCTGCATCTACTGCTGAACAGCCTTTAACTCCCAAAAAGATTGCTGATACTGCGGTTCAAGACCCTATTGACCCTCTTGCAACTGAAGCAGCCTCAAGCGCTCAAAGCACTGAAACCCATATTACACAACAAGAACAACAAGACTTGAATAAGGCTTCAAAAACCTTAGAAGATCTTAAAAATTCTGAAGATGATACCGCTGCAATCGGTACTGCACCTACGACAAAAACATCGAGTGTGACCCCCAACTCTAGTGCTGCTGCAGCCAAAGCATCATGGACATTAGATGGCCTGAACAATGCCGAATGGTATGAAAATATTGGTAAAGGTCAATTCCCAGTTTATGCTCGTGCACATGTCATGTTAAACAACTCGCATGCTTCCCCGGGTGCGATTGATGGTTCAAGTGGTAAAAACACCCTCAAAGCAATTGCGTCATTCCAACAAATAAGTGGCATTAAACCAACTGGGACCTTAACTCAAGAAACCTGGAATGCCTTAATTGCCAAACACGGTTCTAAACCTGCATTTATTGAATACACCATTACCGATGCCGACTTAAAAGGTCCTTATGCTGCATCTATTCCTCGCGATTATGCATTACAGGCAAAAATGAAAGGTCTGTATTACACTCGTGTAACTGAAATGTTGAGTGAAAAGTTTCATATGGATGAAGACTTTTTGAAAAAGTTAAATCCGAAAGCAACTTTCAAGAAAGCGGGTGAGAAAATCATTGTCGCCAACATCCGCAATGAAGTACCAGAAGATATTCATTTGATCGTTGCGCATAAAGGTGCCAAACAACTGTACTTGTTTAACAGTCGCAATCAAATGATTGGTTCATTCCCAGCAACCATCGGTAGTTCAGATACTCCTTCTCCTACTGGCACTTATAAAGTCACTGGCGTAGCACCAAATCCTTGGTATAGCTATTCACCAAGCAATTTTGTGCAAGGGAAGAATACTAAACCGCTTTCACTTCCACCGGGTCCCAATGGTCCTGTTGGAAATATCTGGATTGGTTTAAGTAAAAAATCATTTGGTATTCACGGTACACCAAACCCATCTGCAATTTCTAAAACTGCATCGCATGGTTGTATCCGTTTAACCAACTGGGATGCCAATGACTTAGGTAAAAAAGTGAAATCTGGCGTAACTGTTAAATTCCTAGAATAATCAAAATATTGATAATTCCAAAGCCTGCATTTATGTGGGCTTTTTTTACAAAAAATAAAATGCCATTTATCTTAAAACCACTCATAATGTGATCTATTCTACATATTCTAAATATTAACAATAAAAAATATCCGTTGCATAAATAGAATGATATGTCGCTTTTATACTATTTTTATCACTTTTATAGCACGGTATTATCATTCTAATTTCAAATAATAAGGAGCATCAAAGATGAATACTTTTTTGCATCATGCTGAGAATCGAGGTCATGTCAAAGCCGGCTGGTTAGATACCAAGCATAGTTTTTCTTTTGGCAGCTGGTATGACCCCAAATATATGGGCGTCAGTGTACTTCGCGTGATTAATGATGACACCATTGCTGCCCATAATGGTTTTGGCGCCCATCCACATGAGAATATGGAAATTTTGACCTGTGTACTGGATGGTACAATTTCGCATAAAGACAGCATGGGCAATGAACGTCATATTACTGCAGGTGAATGGCAACTCATGAGCGCGGGTACCGGGGTTCAACATAGTGAAATGAACAATGGCGATACCCCAGTGCATATGTTGCAAATCTGGATTCATCCAGATATTCAGAATGCTGAACCCAATTATCAGCAAATTCAGTGCAATCCGCATGAGCAACCGAATCAGTGGCATTTAATTGCTGGACCGAGTGATAATGCGCCTATGCATATTCGCCAACAAGCTGAAGTAAAAACTGCAGTCTTAAAAAAAGATCACCTGCTGCCTGTTGAAGCAACACAGCAAGTCAATTATGTGCATGTGATTTCAGGGGTAATCCAGATTGAAGATCAAATTGTGAAAGCTGGCGATGCGCTACTTTTTGCTGAAAATAATCAAATTAAAGCTTTAGAAGACAGTCAATTCATCTGGTTCGATTTACCACAAGCTAAAAATTAATGCTTTATATTGCTAATTTCCTATTTGAGATGACTATTGCCAATAGTCATCTCGATTAGATTTAAAAAGTGAATATTAAAAAATGTCTTTAACCGCTTATTCAATCTAACTATCGTTATATCTTGTCGCATCCATAGCTATAAAAATCAAACCAATAACCCTCATATTTTTACCCAAAAAAACTACCTTTTAGAGGAAAATAAATCCGGTTTATTTTGAAATAAAGAGATAGAACATTGCTTTCATCAGTAAGAACTATCTTGGTGAATCTATTATAATTGGTGAAATAAATCTATAAACCTTAAATTATTTTTAATAATCAGAAGAGAAAATCTACATGAATCAGATTTTGGATGTTCAAACCACTCAACAACAGGCTCTGCTTTTTTTATTAGATTTTTTAAAACAGAAAAATTACCACTTTACGACGATTACTCCTCTTTCCCATCAACGTATTTTGAACCGCAATAAGAATACAAAAAATAAGGATATTACTCTCCGCGATATATTTGGCTGGAATTTAGCATTCACAGAAACCGCTCTGGAATCCTCCCTTTTTACAATTCTAAAAGAAAATCAGCTCATCCGTTTCCATGATGGTCAGTGGTTCAGTCAAGTGCGAGTAGCTTCCTTAGATGATGAATTATTTATTCATTCTGGTTTTCCTACCGTTGAACATGACGCGGTTTTTTTTGGTCCCGATACCTATCGCTTTGTTTATCATTTAAAACAATATTTGGCGCACAAACCTCAGTCATTCAAGCAGGGGCTGGAATTGTGCTGCGGTACTTCTGCTGCTGCGATTAGTATGGCTAGAAATTTTTCTGATTTTGATAAAATTACCGTGGCGGATCTTAATCCGAAAGCATTGTCATATAGCCAAATCAATGCAAGCTTTGCAGATTTGAATAATATCACCCCAGTCTACAGCAATTTATTTAAGAATATTGAAGGACAGTTTGACCTTATTTTTGCCAATCCCCCCTATTTAATTGATGCAGATCAACGGCAATATCGTCATGGCGGCAATGAACTGGATGGTAGTGAATTATCCTTTAGAATACTGCAAGAAGGTATTACGCGGCTAAATCCACAAGGGTGTTTGTTTTTATATACGGGGGTAGCAATCCGGTCAGACCGTAACCCTTTTTTAGAACAGCTTGAAAAGTTAATGCGCTCTAAATCGAACATACACTGGTGTTATGAAGAAATTGATCCTGATGTTTTTGGCGAAGAGTTAGAGCAGCCTGCTTATCAACATATAGAACGAATTGCTTTGGTTTTGGTTAAATTGGAATTGATGCGTTAAGAATAGCTGTGTTACCCAAATATTTAAAAATTCAAAAGTATCCCCAGAAAAATAAATGATTTATCTATTTTTTTTTCATTAGTTTTGTCGGATTGTTTTTTATTTATCGTATCCATTCTTATATAGCTAAAATCGTAGACATTAAAAAAAGCCCCTGTTTTCACAGGGGCTTTTGAATTTGGCGGAAGCGGTGTACGCCTAACAGATGTCCTAGGCAATTTTGATTATGCCCAGGCTAGGAAATATTTTGTTGGGGAGAACGCTGCTGAATGGAAAAGCAATTTAGAACCCATCCTCGGTAATTTAAAACAGATTTCTCGCCCTCATCCATCTTTTTTATGATCAAGTTTATGATTTTATTAAGCATTTAAGATAGAAAAAAGAGATTCCCCCTAAAGCTCTGGAATTTGCAATTCTGACTATCTATCGTTCTAGTGAAATTTTTGGGACTAAATGGCAGGAAATTGATTTTAAGCATAAAGTCTGGATTATTCCTAAAGAACAAGTGAAAGCTCAAAAGGAACATGGTGTATCGTTATTTCAAGAAGCTATTAATTTGCTTAAATCAATTCAAGAATATACTCTACCTCAAAATTTCATCTTCCCTGCTCCACGTAATGGGCAAATGCTTTCGGATAGGTCATTAACTACACTGATCAAACGCATGCATGAACAAAAATTTAAAGATACGGGCTTAGGCTATATTGATCCAAAACAAAATCGAGTGATTACAACACATGAATTCAGATCAACATTCCGTGACTGGTCAACCGATAAAACAGACTACCCTCGTTAAGTTTGTGAACATGTACTTGCACATAAATTACCAGATGAAGTTGAAGCTGCTTATTTACGTGGGGCTTAGCTTGGAAAACATAAGAGTTTGATAATAGGGACTAAGTTTATTAATTTTTTCAAAAAACCATAATTTAAAACCAAACCCAGCCAAATTGCGAGAATCAAATTAAATTGCATTGAAGTAATAGATTTTTTTAAATTTTTTATTTTTAATAACAAGTGAGGCATATTTAATCAGTCATAAATTTTTAAAAGATATTTTATAAATTAAACCTTAAAACTGCATTAAGAAACACGACCATTCTTTAATAATTATAATAAAGATCAAATATTTAATACAATTAAACAATGAGCATTTAACTTTCCTGAATGCGTTTAAGTGACTAAAATTTTATTGTATATCTGATAGAAGAATTAAACAGATTATTACTTTTTCTTATCGACAGATAAGAACAAAAATATCATTTATTCTTAAGCTTAAGTTAATTAATCCAATTTAAAATATTAAAAAAGATCACCAAAGAGTCCAGCTGATGAATCAACAAGAATCAAGTATCGCTACTCACCTTTCTAAAGTTCCTCAGATCACTGCACTTTTCTGGATCACTAAAATTTTTGCCACAACTTTTGGTGAAACTGGCGGTGATGCAGTCTCGATGTCTCTAAATTTAGGCTATTTGATCAGTACCTTTATTTTTGCAGCCATATTTATAGCTTTGCTATTCTTTCAAATCAGCTCTAAATCTTACCGTCCTTATTTGTATTGGTTTACTATCATCGCCAGTACGACCGTAGGTACGACACTGGCTGATTTTGTCGATCGATCTTTGGGGATTGGATATGTCGGCGGAAGTAGCCTGTTGCTCGGTTTGGTCTGCTTGTCTTTATTCAGCTGGTATAAAGTTGAAGGCAGTATTTCACCGCATACGGTGAATTATCCACGGGCAGAAATTTTCTATTGGTTAACCATTACCTTTTCCCAAACCTTAGGGACGGCTTTAGGAGATTGGTCAGCAGACACCATGGGGCTGGGTTATAGCGGTGGAATTATTCTTTTCGTCGGTCTTATTCTTATGATTTTGGCCCTGTACAAATTCACTCATGTTTCAAGAACCTTACTGTTTTGGAGTGCATTTGTTTTAACTCGCCCTTTGGGCGCTGTGGTCGGAGATTTTCTGGATAAACCGATCGCTTCGGGTGGTTTGGATTTAAGTCGTTTTACTGCTTCAGCTGTTATTTTGATTGCGATTCTATTGTGTATTTACTTTAGCAATAAAACGACTGTAAAAAAGGCCTAAATATATAAGGTCGTATTGATATTGAAACATTGATTGGATCTGTGCACTGACACAATAAGCCAGTAAGCCCTGCTAAAAATGCTTTCAACAAGGAATTTTTTTGCCATGATGTCATTGATTCAAACCCATCAGCAATTGTTCATCTTGGGCATCCTCCTATTTTCACTGGTTATTCTTTTGTGGGGGTTGCAGTACTGGATTATTCGGCATGGCAAGCAATTATTTGATCAATTTGTGCAGTATGGGAGAATGTTTAAACAACATGTCGGAAAAAGCAATTTATTCATTCGAATAAAATATAAGTACCCGCATTTTTTTGGTTTTTTGTCGAGAAGATTCCAACTTCAGCATTTTTATGGCTTACCTCTGACGCTTTTATTTTTAGCTATGGGCTATATTTTAGCTTTGTTTACCGGACTTGTTGAAGATGTGGTTACTTCAGACTCCATCGTGACAATGGATTATTTTGTTTCCCAACAGATGAATATGCTGGATCGGCCCAGTTTAGTGAATTTTTTTATTTTCATCACCAGTTTTGGTTCTACAGCAATTTCTTGTTTGATTGTGATTTTAGTCTGTGTGATCTGCTGGATCATTCGCCAACCCTATATATTAATAGGGTTGCTGATCTCCACCATAGGAAGTTCTATATTTACCTTCCTCAGTAAACTATTATTTCATCGCGTGCGACCAGTCGATGCTTTACTGCTTGAGCAGTCATACTCATTCCCTAGTGGGCATGCCACCATTGCCGTTGCCTTATATGGATTTCTTGCTTACCTCACTATTCGTTTTAGCTCAAATTTTACCAGACAAGTCCGTATATTTTTTACGATGTTTCTTTTTGCTGTACTTTTAGGCCTCAGTAGAATGGTATTAAATGAACATTATCTAAGTGATGTACTGGGTGGGTTTTTAGTAGGAATATTATGGTTAATTATCAGTATTAGTCTGACAGAATGGTTAAGTGCCAGAGGAAAAATTATTTGGCAAATACCTGGGTCAGCTATGCAGACTTATACAGTAGGCCTAAGCATTATTTTGGTTCTGCTTGCTGCGCTAATATATGCAGAAGTCTATCAATTTCCATTGTTAGCTTAAGTAAAATCAACTTTTAAGATCTTTTAGTGGCCAAGTAAAATAATTGATCAAATAATAAAAATAATGAGAAGTGCTAAAAATTATGCCGCACTTCTCATATCTTTTGCATTTTTGGAATGCAGGTTTGTCAAGTGAAATCCGATCTAAAACAGCTTCAATTGCAGAATTGAATAATTCCACCATTAGAGCCAGTAAACGGACAGCCCCCATCAGTGCCCGTTCTATAGAAGAAACAGCAATAGAAAAGCTCATAGGAATTAGAATAAGATTAATTAATACGATTTGACGAAAAGCCGCCTATTTTTAGACGCTGTTTTAAATCCTGAAAATGAATAGCCAGTGGCTACTAGAATCCGTTTTAAATTTTTTTTGCCTTATAATCCCGGTTTTTGAAATTAGCCAATAATAATCTCTACAGATGAAATAAATTTATTATAATCATCCTGATAACAAAAAGGATATACCTTGTGCGCCATTCTTACCATATTGAAAAACATTACATCGAACGTGCGGGATGGTTGCGTGCAGCTGTGCTGGGGGCAAATGACGGGATTATTTCAGTCACAAGTCTCGTGGTGGGAATCGCAGCCAGTGGAGCATCCACACATACCCTATTGGTGACCTGTATCGCCGGGTTAATATCTGGAGCTGCATCGATGGCGGCGGGTGAATATATTTCTGTTAAATCGCAACAAGACATTGAAAAGAATGATCTGGAGATGGAAGAACGTGAACTGCAACGCCATCCTGAACATGAATTAAATGAGCTAAAAAATATTTACATACAGCGTGGATTACATCCCGATTTAGCGCAACAAGTCGCGCAACAACTGACTGCACACAATGCTTTAGATGCACATGCGCGTGATGAAATTGGTATTTCAGATCATACTTCTGCCCAGCCCTTTCGTGCCGCATTCTCTTCAGCCATTGCATTTACTGTAGGCTCATTATTTCCTTTAATTTCAATTATGCTTCTGCCTGAGCAATACTTAGAGAAAGGCGTCATGCTGATTGGGGTATTAAGTCTCGGAATTATGGGTGCCTTGGCCAGTTATGCGGGCGGTGCAAGTATTTGGAGAGGTTCGATTCGGGTGATGATTTGGGGAATTATCGCCATGTTATTCAGTGCTTGGATCGGATCATTATTTAATGTTGCGGTGGCATAAGATCCCTTTTTTGTATAATCCAAATACTCCCACTCCATGTGGAGTATAGATAATAAATCTATAGAAATACCTTACATGTCTGACATGCTTTATATCGATAAAGCATGTTGTTCTAGGTGAACAATATGCCTATTTTTTTCTCGTTATAAATCTAAATCATTTCATTTTTTTAAAAAGCATACTTTTTAATACATTATCTTTGAAAATAAAATGGTGGATTAATGCAGCACAAGCATGTAAACCTACGACTGTAATAAAGAAGTTACCTAAAAATTGATGTATCTGACCAATATATTTAACCTCTCCAACACTGCTCAAAAGTGGCAAATTTAAAGAGAATACTTGGAAGTTATCAGTGAAACTCGATAATGCAAGCCAGCCCGCTATTGGAACGACACATAAACTTACGTAAAGCGTAAATCTGACAATTTTAAATAATTTTATTTGATACGGATTAATGATCTCATTTTGAGGAATATTTCTTTTATAGAAAAAAACAAAAATCAACCGCACGAAAAATAGAATAAATATTGAAATTCCACCTATAACATGAATCTGGCCCTGCAACCCTGTTCTTGTTGGATCTCCACTCGTCAAATATACAATTACAACTAAAACAAAGGTAATCCAGTGCATTATTATCATAGGTTTAGGATAATTATTATTCATATTTTTTCCTGAATTTTAAATGTTTATATAAGACGGAACCGATGAAAGAAGAATAGATAAAATTTATCTAGTAAAGTAGTGCTAGCCCAAGTTGGCTGCAGATCATCTCCCTACTTGAAGATCTTTTATAATTTCAACATACCTCATTTCTAGTCTATACATGGTACTACTATAATCTTAAAAATAATTTGCCAGACGCTTAGAAACTTTGGGTACGAAGATTTATTTTTAATAGGTAACTTCTAAATATTATTTCAGACATTGTAGGCGCTCAGCATTGTGGTTAAACAGCTCCCTTCAGTATTACTGTGCATCCTGCACACAGTTATTTTTTTCGTCAGTTGTGGGAACTGTTACAAGCCTATTCGGCCTGGAACTGGCATGCTTTAAGCATGGGTCTCTGTGCCTTCTTCACTCTACAATTTACCTAGCGCTATAAAACTATTCCCGTAGCTTTTTTGTTGATTATTTTAGGTATTGGTTTAAATGTTATGGGGTATACTCAGGAATGGGGAATTAGTTCTGTTGGGCATTTTGAGTTTATTCTACCGAGTTTTAACTTACCTCATTTGAATATGAATAATTGGTTGCAACTAGTAAAAATTCCGCTGGCAGTTGCACTGATTATTTATGCCGAATCTTATACATCAATTCGTACCTGTGCCCTAAAATACAATGATTCAAGCAAGCCAAACCGTGACCTGATTGCATTGGGGGTGAGTAATATTTACTCAGGATTGTTTAAGGGAATGGCGGTTGGCGCAGGCTATTCAGCGACTTCAGCCAATGAGTCTGCAGGATCAAAAAGCAAAAAATCGGCATGGGTGGCAGCGCTGGCAGTGGTGATTTTTTTGCTGTTTTTTCGTTAGTATATCGCCAATATTTCTGAGCCAGTTTTGGCGAGCATTGTGATATATGCGGTAAGTGGGCATCTTCGTTTTGCCCCCCATTTAAACAGTATTTTATTTGGCATAAAGATCGGTTGTTGTCGATTATTGCGATTTGGGCAGTGATTATTTTTGGTGTGCTAAATGGTTTATTGATTGCGGTAATTGTGAGTGTTTTAATGTTATTAAAAAGCTACTCTGTTCCTCGAATTGCATGGCTTTGACGTCTAAATGGTGGGCATGATTTTGTAGACACAAACCGTTTCCCTGAAGCTGTAGCACCTTATGCTATTTTAATTGCACGGCCTGATCATTCCATGTTTTTTGCCAATGCAGAAAAAATCTGTCATACGATTCTAAAGAAGGTTTCTGAGCAAAATTATGAACATGTGATTTTGAATCTTGAAGAGTGTCCAAGCCTTGATAATACCAGTATTGAAGAGTTGCTATCGTTGGCTAAGCATTTGCAAGAGCAGCGGATCGACCTGCAATTGGCAAGAATACGTTGTTCAGTCGCACACCTTATTGTATGTGAATAGTCCATTATTTCCCCAGTCTAGTATGATTCACAAAGTGTCGATGATGCCGTACATCAGTTAGAAAGCAACGCTTCGGCGAATTAATCAGAGATAGTTTGTTCAGTGGGCAATGAAGTGTAGTAACACCTTTTCAAGTCAATTTATCATCCATTATTCGAAGTCGTTTAGAATGATGTTAAAAACTTGATTTTCCTTTTCAAAAAATGGTTATGTGGGGTAGGTTGAGGGGTAAAACCATAGTTAAAAAATAAGCCCTTGTAAAAACAAGGGCTTATTTAAATATTTGGCGGAAGCGGTGAGATTCGAACTCACGGAGGACTCACACCCTCGTCGGTTTTCAAGACCGGTGCATTAAACCGCTCTGCCACGCTTCCATGTGCGCCATAATACGGATCTTTTTAAAAACTGACAAGTAAAAATTACAACTAAACCATTCAAATGAATATTGTTTCGCCAAATTAACTTAAAAAATCATAATTTGGCTGCTAATTCCGCACCCTCGCGGATTGCACGCTTTGCATCAAGCTCTGCAGCCAGTTTGGCACCGCCAATAATATGGTAATTCGCCAAGGTAAATTCATCGTCATTCGGCATGATGTCTTTTACCGAATCTTGCCCGGCACAAACCACAACAGTATCTACACGTAACAGTTGATCATAGCCGTTAGTTTCAATCCATAAGCCCTCATTGGTAATAGATTTATATTGCACCCCACGTAGCATCTTCACTGCATGCTTTTTCAATTGCGCACGATGCACCCAGCCTGAAGTTTTGCCTAAACCCATACCCAGCGGTGTCGTTTTACGTTGCAATAAATAAATTTCGCGAACAGGATGATCTACTTCAGCAGCTTGCATGCCACCTTCAGAAATATAGTTCGGATTTGGATCAATACCCCACTCACGTTGCCAGTCTGCCAAGGGCTGGGGTTGCGGCTGATGTGCCGGTTTTAATAAAAATTCCGACACATCAAAGCCAATACCACCGGCACCAATTACGGCAACTCTATGACCCACTGGAGCGCCGCGCAACACCTCTGCATAAGACAAGACTTGAGGTGCCTCACTACCTTGAATTTTTAAACTCCGCGGTACAACACCTGTTGCAACAATGACTTCATCAAAGCCTTCGCGTTCAAGCTGTTCACGGTTCACTCTGGTATTTAAGCGAAGCTCTACCCCTGTTTTTTCAATTTGAACTTTAAAATAACGAATGGTTTCGTGAAATTCTTCTTTACCCGGTACCACTTTAGCTAAGTTAAATTGCCCGCCAACCTCTGTTGCAGCTTCAAACAAGGTAACTTTATGACCGCGACTTGCCGCCACCGTTGCAGCAGACATTCCTGCCACACCCCCACCAATAACAGCGACCTTTTTAGGTGTTTTGGTTTTTAAATAAACCAGCTCAGTTTCATAGGCAGCGCGTGGATTCACCAAACAGGTTGCCCGTTTATTTTTAAAAGTATGATCTAAACAGGCCTGGTTACAGGCAATGCAGGTATTAATTTCATCAACACGATTGGTCGCTGTTTTATTGACCCAGAAAGCATCTGCCAAGAATGGGCGCGCCATCTGCACCATATCTGCTTTTCCAGCAGCTAAAATGGCTTCGGCTGTTTCAGGCATATTAATACGGTTAGATGCAATCACTGGAATTGCGACATGCTTTTTCACTTCTGCGGTGTAGTCTGCAAATGCAGCACGCGGAACTGAAGTCACAATGGTGGGAATGCGTGCCTCATGCCAGCCGATACCGGTATTCAGCAAGGTGACTCCTGCCTTTTCCAGAGTTTGAGCCACTGTAATCACTTCCTGCATGGTATTGCCATCATGCACCAGATCAAGCATCGACAGGCGGAAACAGATAATAAAGTTTTCACCAATTTTTCCACGAATCGCTCGTACAATTTCTACTGCAAAACGCATGCGGTTTTCAATGTCACCACCCCAGCGGTCATCGCGGATATTGACATGGCGGCTTAGAAACTGGTTCAGCAAATAACCTTCAGAACCCATGATTTCCACACCGTCATAGCCGGCTTTTTTAGCAATACTGGCAGTATGAGCATAATCCTCAATAGTATCCAGAATCTGCTTTTCGCTCATTTGACGCGGTTTAAATGGTGAAATCGGTGACTTGATTGGGCTGGCAGAAACCACAAAAGGCTGGTAACCATAACGGCCAGAATGCAGAATCTGCATCAAAATTTTTGCACCATGCTTATGTACTGCATGGGTCACTAAACGATGTGGCGCCACATCGCCCAAATTGTTCATGGTTCCCCCAGCCGGCAGTAACCAGCCTTGACGGTTTGGTGAAATTCCGCCAGTGATAATCAGCCCCACACCGCCTTTTGCACGTTCCCCAAAATATGCCGCCAATTTTGGATAGTTATAAAATCGGTCTTCCAGACCGGTATGCATAGAACCCATCACGACACGGTTTTTTATGGTCGTAAAGCCCAAATGTAGCGGTTTTAAAATATTTGCATAGCGAGTTGTCATGATGAATCCTTAATTTATTGGCTTTGCAACTTGTTGCATACTACTTTACCTATTTTTATTTATTTGTTTATGACATCTTTGCAACATTGTCTGACGAAACAGTCAATTTTCCATAAAAAAGGTGCAGTTTTTAGACTGCACTACAGATAAAAACCATGATTATTTATATTTTAATTCTAGGTTTTAACTCCAACCTTTTAATTTGGAGGTATGGCCAATCCCGACATTAAAACTATTGGTGGGATCCAACTTTTGATAATGATTTTTGAGTGCAGGCTTGGCCACATATAAATGTCCGACATTATGCTCGGCAGGATATTCGGCCCCACGTTGATCCAGTAAATGCCACATTTGATGTTCTATCGCTAAAGGATCAACACCTTTTTTCACAATATAGTCTTGATGGAACACATGACATAAAAAATGACCATAATACAGTTTATGGATAATCAGCTCATCCATTTCCTTAGGCAAAGTTTCGACCCATTCACGGTCGTTACGCCGTAAAGCAATATCCAAGGCGACAATGTCTTCCACTTCACTACGATGGGTATCGCGATAACGAATGGCTGCGCCTGCAACGGCAAAACGATGTAAAAAGGCTTTACGCCCTTCTTCTTCAGTACAGAGAAAATAATCTCCCGTGTTAGAGGTTAAAAAATAATGTTTTAAAAATTGCTGAACCTGTGCCACATCCTGATTTTCGATACGCAACACCAAATGATGCTCATACAGATCACGAAATTCATTCATGCGTTTCGGCAAATGCGATGGCAAAAATTTGCTTACCAGTTGCAAGACTTTATCTGACAGCCCTTTCATGCCGATTTTTTCCAAGTAGCCATCGACTTTATCTTTCATGGCGAAAGCAGCGGGTACTTTGGCAGTCCCGAATTTCTCGATAAACATGAAAGCATCTTTACCATATTCGGCGCCAATATCATAAGCGACACGGTGAATATACTCTCCTGCAATCGGCAGGCGCGGTAAGTCTTTCAAAAGGAAACGGCGGATTGCGGTTAAATCTTCTTGGTTATTGGTACCAACATAAAACACCTGACTGGGAATTTTTTCAAAAGTGTCCAGACGTACCGCAAAAACACAAACTTTTCCTGCCGAACCGGATGCTTCAAACAAGCGTGATGGATCGGCATTAAAACGTGCCGGAGTATTTTCATCGACCTGAGTGACATCATGTGCATAATGCTGATCTGAGGCACAAAAATTAGCATCATCTTGAATATCATTCATCTGATATTGCTGATTCTCTAATTTTGATAAGATTTCTTCGGGGGTGGTTCCTAAATTCATGCCTAAATGATTGACCAGTTCAAGCTGTCCTGAATCATTCACTCGTGCATACAGCGCAAGTTCAGTATAAGCCGGCCCACGGCGAACCAAGGCTCCACCCGAATTATTACAGACTCCACCTAATACTGACGCACCAATACAGGATGAACCAATCACGGAATGTGGTTCACGATTAAACGGTGCCAGCTGCTTTTCTAATTTATCCAAAGTTGCCCCAGGCAAACAAACCACTTGTTTTGCATCATTAATCACTTGAATGCCAACTAAACGCCGAGTGTTGATGAGTATTACAGGACGATCATAATCATCACCAAAAGGCGTTGAACCTCCAGTGAGTCCAGTATTGGCTGCCTGCATAATCACAATACTGTCAGCCTGAACAGCAATTTGTAATACCTTCCATTGCTCAACTAAAGAACCAGGCACCACCACCGCCAGAACCTTACCTGATCCGTAACGACGACCTTGACGATATAAACGGGTGTCATTTTCATCGGTCAATACATGTTGCCTACCGACAATATTAATGAGTTTTTGAATAGTGTGCGGTGCAGCTGATTGCGTGAACATATTTCCAATCCTTTTCTAAAGTCCTTTTGAGCTACTCACTGCTCTTTTTAATATGCTTAAAAAATAACGTCATAACTAATATTTGATACGCGAAAAAGTCATCCGTTGCTGTTTGAGGCAGACTAAAATAGGAGCTTCAATGTTTCTGCGAGAGGTTCATTCATTTTGTTATTTGACGAGTTCAACGGATGACAAATGCCTTTGGTTACTTTGGGCGAAACCAAAGTAATAGCTGAGCTCCAAGTATTTGCTTTTTCATGATAAGACTCCGTCTAAACTCGTCTTGTTTGAATTTCTTATGTATAGGATTAACAGATACCTGGAGAAAAACTAAAAAAGCGGAGCCATTTTTCTGAAATTTAGAATTTATAAATTCTCAAAATCTCCCCTAGCCTCTCTTTAATAAAGAGAGGGAACTCATTCTTTTTTTAAAAAAGAGTTCGGATAGATCATCACTCAGCCAACTCTCTATTCAGCTTCACCAAACAATCTGACGTAATATCTTGAATCGTTCTAGCCCCGGTCAAAGTCATTGCTACACGCATTTCTTTGTCGATTAAATCCAGTAGATTAGAAACACCGGCTCCGCCTGCTGCACCTAAAGCATAAATAAAGGCACGACCGAGCATGCAAGTATCTGCACCCAAAGCCAGCATGCGCACCACATCTAAACCATTACGAATACCGGAATCGGCCAAAATTTTAATCTCGCCTTTGACTGCATCGGCAATCGGCGGTAGAGCGCGGACACTGGATAAAACGCCGTCCAGCTGACGTCCCCCATGATTCGACACCACAATCCCATCAGCACCAAAACGTACCGCATCCTTGGCATCTTCAGGATCTAAAATACCCTTGATGACCATGGGTCCATCCCAGTATTCCCGAATCCATTCCAGATCTTTCCATGAAATAGACGGATCGAAATTATTGCCTAACCAGCCGATATAATCTTCAAGTCCAGTCGGTTTACCCAAGTATTTTGAAATATTGCCCAAGTCATGCGGACGGCCATGCAATCCCACATCCCATGCCCATTGTGGATGCAATACCGATTGCAAATAACGGCGCATGGCGGCATTGGCGCCACTCATTCCAGAATGGGCATCGCGGTAGCGCGCACCTGGAACGGGCATATCTACCGTGAAGATTAAAGTTGAGCAACCTGCCGCTTTGGCACGCTCTAAGGCATTTTTCATAAACCCGCGGTCACGTAGCACATAGAGCTGAAACCACATTGGGCGCTGGATGGCCGGTGCCACTTCCTCAATCGGACAAACTGAAACTGTCGACAAAGTAAAAGGTATGCCTTTTTTATCTGCCGCGACCGCCGCCTGCACTTCACCGCGACGCGCGTACATCCCGGTCAATCCGACCGGCGATAAAGCGACAGGCATCGACAAGGTTTCATCAAACAATCTGGTTTCCAGACTTAAAGACGACATATCGTTCAGAACACGTTGTCTTAAGGCAATTTTGGATAAGTCTTCTACGTTACGCTTGAGTGTATATTCTGCATATGCACCCCCATCAATATAATGAAACAAGAAGGGTGGCAAGCGACGTCTAGCGGCTTCGCGGTAATCATTGGCAGAAGAAATAATCATGGTTAAATCCTATTTAATCGACTCGCACGCTGACGACGGGCATCTTCCTCATCAATCGAGCGTACTTGTTGAATAACAAACTCAATATGTCCACACACTGCCTGTCTGGCAGCTTCCGGATCTCGACGTTCAATCGCATCTATCACTTGTTGATGCTGTAAATGCAACTGATCAAAACGATGGGGTTCGGAATACACTTTCCGGCGTCCCAGCACCACGTTGAATTGCAACAAATCAAATAAGCCGCGCATCATCTGGATCAGCACCAAATTATGTGAAGCTTCGGCAATAGCAAGATGAAATCTGGCATCGGCCTGTGCTGCCTGATCATCATCACCGATGGCTTGAAAATGGCTAATCTGTGCATAGCAATCACGAATGTTTTGCAAGTCTTCGGGCGTGGCACGCTCTGCGGCATACCACGCTGTTCCCCCTTCCAAAATAGTTCGTGCTTCTTGCACATCAAAACGGTAAGCAGGATCTTGATCAATTAAATCACTTAAAGGCTGCACGATTTGATGTTGTGACCAATTGGTCGGCAATTGCTGCAAAAAAGTACCTGCTCCCACTTTACTCAGCAACATTCCTCGACTGGTCAGTTGCTGAATGGCTTCGCGTAAAGAGGAACGAGACACTCCCAGTTGTTCACATAATTTTCGTTCGGCAGGCAAACGGTCTCCAACTTGCATATTATTTTGTTCAATCAATATGCGCAGACTTTGTACGACTTTGTCGGAAACTTTCATTTGCTGTCCTCAATTGCGTGTTATGGAATCATCCACGGGAACACATAAGCTTGTAAGGTAATAATAATACCCATCATGATGGTAAAGACGATACTGTGTTTAACCGTAAAACGGAACAGATCAGATTCTTTACCCACAAGCCCTACCGCGGCACAGGCAATTGCAATGGATTGCGGTGAAATCATTTTTCCGGTGACTCCACCACTGGTATTTGCTGCAACCAATAAAACTTCAGGAACACCAATCTGTTGAGCTGTAGTGGCTTGCAGCGCTGCAAACAACGCATTTGCTGAAGTATCGGAACCGGTTAAGAACACCCCGATCCACCCTAGAAATGGCGAGAAGAAGGTAAAGGCTTGTCCGGTATGCGCAAGTGCCAATGCCAAAGTTGCCGACATGCCCGAATAATTGGCAATAAAAGCAAAGGCCAGCACCATGCCAATCGAATAAATCGGTGTTTTTAATTCATTGATGGTTTCACCAAAAGTCACTACAGCTTCTTTTGGCTTCATTTTCAGGAAAATAATGGTAATAAGTGCGGCAATAAAAATGGCTGTACCTGTGGCAGAAAGCCAGTCAAATTTATAGATGGCATCATAATCTTTTACTTCGGGTACCACAGGAGGCATTTTTTGCACCAGTTGATGCAAATAAGGCACTTTGATTGAAAAGACCAAATCGTGTAAAGCACCGTCTTTGGTGAACAAGTCTTTAAAAGGTTTGATGCTCCAAATGGTCACCATCGCGGTTAAAATCATGAATGGAGACCAGGCTTTGGCAATCTGTGCAAGACTGTATTGTTTTTGCTGATCGGCTTGTAAACTCACATCCAGATTGGCATCTTCATTGCTAAAACGGAAGATATGTTTCGGTTTCCAGAATTTAAGTAAAATCGTCAAGGTCACTAAAGATGCAATCGCTGCAGTAATATCCGGCAGTTCTGGACCAACAAAGTTAGACGTTAAATATTGTGCAATCGCAAAAGACCCCCCTCCCACAATCACAGCAGGCCAGGTTTCTTTAATACCGCGCCAGCCGTCCATAATTCCCATAATCCAGAACAACACGATTGGCACCATGAACGGTAACTGACGGCCCACCATCTGGCTGATTTCCATGGTATCCACGCCAGACACCTGCCCTGCGACAATAATCGGAATCCCCATTGCGCCAAAGGCAACAGGTGCGGTATTTACAATTAAACATAGACCCGCTGCATATAACGGTTTAAAGCCCAAGCCGACCAGCAAGGCCGCAGTAATGGCGACCGGTGCACCAAATCCTGCAGCACCTTCCAGGAAGGTACCAAAAGCAAAACCTACCAACAGCATTTGTAAACGTTGATCTTCGGTAATGGATAAAATGGAAGAACGGATAATATTAAATTGGCCGGTTTTTACTGAAATTTTATATAAGAACACTGCTCCAATAATGATCCAGGCAATCGGCCACAAGCCGTAGAAAAAGCCATAAATCATGGAGGCAAAAGCCATTGCAACAGGCATCTGATAAGCAAAAAGAGAAACCAACAGTGCTAGAACAACCGTAATTGTTCCCGCCACACTACCTTTTAACCGGAAAATCGCCAATGCGAGAAAGAAAAAGATAATTGGAATAAGGGCAATCGCGCTGGAAATCCAGATATTGCCCATAGGATCATAAATCTGTTGCCAAGATTGAAGCATTGTCTTCTCCTTGAAATGCTCACGGCTCTATTAGAATTGGTCTGATTATTTAAAAGATTAACTCATAATTGGTACGACCAATATTGAGTTAAATAAAAAAATAATTCATATTTCAGCAAATATACTAGTTTTTGTTTAATTAAAGATCAATAGCGGTCTGATTAAAATAATATTGGTCCTACCAATATTATCTAAATTTAAATAATAAATTAATTTTTCAAAACGCTCCTAAAATTACTTAAAAGAATTATTACCTTTGTTTTTACTTAAGTTTTTTGAATAAAGTTTTAATCTTTTTATATTTATGCAACTTTAGTCTAATCCTCTAATTTTTCACTTCTTACTGTATATTTTTAATACTCAAGATTTCTTGCTTACCTCTTCACTAAGATTCTCAATCTCGATATAGATTAAATCGGCCGGTCATTTATTTTAACGGTTTGAAAGGAGTTGCAATTGAGTAAAGTAAAGTCTGGCTTAATCAATCTTTTTATCTTTCTGCTCTGTCCACCCCAGAGTGGGTTGCTAAGCTCAAACGATTTACTTCATTAATTTATGGTTTAATTTATTTAAGTTAATTTACTTTCTATGTCCTTAAATCACCTGGTGATGATTTTTCACTATACTATCCGCTTAAAAAATACAGATATTTTTTTTGATTGCTTATTTTTACGAAAAAAATTTCACCTAAAAGTGCTACAATTGAGGGAACTATAGATTCTCCTCGGCTACCAATTATCGTGGTGCCTATTTCATATCGTTAGGACTTACAATGACTGACAATGCAACTATCTTGCAGAATGTACCAGTAGGCAAAAAAGTCGGGATTGCCTTCTCTGGTGGCCTTGATACCTCAGCTGCTTTATTGTGGATGAAACAAAAAGGTGCTGAACCTTATGCTTATACAGCAAATTTGGGTCAGCCAGATGAAGAAGACTACGATGCGATTCCTAAGAAAGCTGAAGCTTATGGCGCAGTAAAAGCTCGTTTGGTTGACTGCCGTTTACAGCTTGCACTTGAAGGTATTGCTGCAATTCAGTGTGGTGCGTTCCACATTAGCACGGGTGGTGTTCCTTATTTCAACACGACTCCATTGGGTCGTGCAGTAACAGGTACCATGCTTGTTACCGCAATGAAAGAAGACGACGTAAACATCTGGGGTGACGGTTCAACTTATAAAGGTAACGACATTGAACGTTTCTACCGTTATGGTTTGCTGACTAATCCGAACCTTAAAATCTATAAGCCTTGGTTAGACCAAACGTTTATTGACGAATTGGGTGGTCGTGCCGAAATGTCGCAATTCTTAATCGACAACGGCTTTGACTATAAAATGTCAAAAGAGAAAGCCTACTCAACTGATTCAAACATGTTGGGGGCAACTCACGAAGCCAAAGACCTTGAATACCTGAATGCCGGTATCAAAATCGTAGATCCAATCATGGGTGTTGCGTTCTGGAAAGATGATGTTGAGGTTAAACCTGAACTTGTATCTGTGACTTTCGAAGAAGGTACGCCAGTTGCATTGAACGGCCAACGTTTTGACAATCCGGTTGAATTGATTCTTGAAGCCAACCGTATCGGTGGTCGTCATGGTCTAGGCATGTCTGACCAGATCGAAAACCGTATTATTGAAGCAAAATCTCGCGGGATCTATGAAGCACCGGGGATGGCTCTTCTTCATATCACTTATGAACGCCTTGTAACGGGTATTCATAACGAAGATACCATTGAACAGTATCGTATTAACGGTTTACGTTTAGGTCGCCTACTTTACCAAGGTCGTTGGTTCGATTCACAAGCATTAATGCTTCGTGAGACTTCTCAACGTTGGGTCGCTAAAGCAGTAACCGGTACAGTAACTTTAGAACTTCGTCGTGGTAATGACTTCACCATCATGAACACCGAATCTCCTAACCTCACTTATGAAGCTGAGCGTTTGACTATGGAGAAAGGTGATTCTATGTTTACGCCTATGGACCGTATTGGTCAGTTAACTATGCGTAATCTGGACATTACAGATACGCGTGCGAAACTCGGCATCTATACCAACGCAGGTCTTCTTGCTGTGGGGACAGGTTCTGCAGTACCTCAATTAAAAGACAAAAACAAATAAGTTTGTTTTATTTTAAAAAAACCGCCTACGTAGGCGGTTTTTTTATGCTTGAAGTTGGAGTCTTTAGGCGATATTTGTCGTACGAATAGATTGATAATAAATTTGGTTTCTTCCCAGTTGTTTAGCCCGATATAAAGCTTGATCGGCAATCTTGAGTAATTCTTCTTTACTAATCTCATTTTCTCCACGATAAACCGTAATCCCCAAACTAATTGTAATGTAGCTCGACACCAATGATTTAGCATGTGGAATTTCTAAACGCTCTATTGCTTTAAAAATATTCGATGCAACCGCATAGGCACCATGTGCATCTGTTTCAGGTAATAAAACCACAAACTCTTCACCACCATAACGTGCAACGAAATCCATATGCCGAATGGCATTTTTAATCGATTTGGCAATTGAAGAGATCACGTCATCGCCTTTTTGGTGGCCATAAAAATCGTTATAGTTTTTAAAGAAATCGACATCAATAAACAAAATAGATAAAGAAGTGTGATCAAGACGAGTTTGCTGATAAAAAACTTCCATCATTTCATCAAAAGTACGGCGATTCGAAATTTTGGTCAGTTCATCGTGCTGACTAAGATGCAGTAATTCTGAATTATGAATGCGGTGAATTTTTTCACTAATTTTAGCCCGCATTGAATATAAATAAATCATACGTTCACGTGCAAAGATCATATGACTAATGACATAACCCAGTACACAGCTTCCCGTGAGAATACGTCCCAATACCATCGCATCAAAATTGATATGCAGTCCTAAAAGCAGAACAATTGTAAATATGGCTGCCGACACACCGGTCAACAACATATGAAACGGTTTTACCCCGGTAAGAATATAACCAAGAATATAAATAATACATAATATAGCCATGGCCTGATGCTGGAGCACCACCGTTTCAACCGTTATGGTCAACCATGACATGGAAACAATGGCCCAAAACTTGATTCCTATCGCAGCATGGGCAAAATATGGACGTACTTTAGGAAAATAAGCAAACCAAAATAGAACCAACAAACATGCGCCACCATTCACCAGTCCTAACAGGCAGTGCATAAAATCATGGACAAAATATTGCTTGTCGATAATCCAGTAATCACTTGGAATCATGACCACTACGAAAAGAAAATAGATTAAAACACCACCCCAGAAATATTTTTCAACATGTTTACGCGCGCGTTCTAAATTTTTAGACCAAAATTCCTGTTCCAGTTTTTTTGGAAAAACTTGTCCTACACGGCGACTTTGCTGCGTAACCAGTTCTTCTACTTTTTCTTTATCGTACTGTAATTTCGCGAGATTATACTTGTATTCCATTTGCAAGCATTATGTATTTGTTTTTTAGTTACTTAAAAATAACACAATTTTATGATTTATATTTAAATATATATCGCCTTTTGTCTTTAATTGTCGTTACCATTTTCACACTTTATGGATTATCATTTGTTTTATTTGTCCGATTAAGATGACCTTGAATACAATCACTCTTCTCCAGCCAGATGATTGGCATGCTCACCTTCGTGATGGTCTTGCTTTAAAACGTACGGTTCCAGATTTAGCCAAACAGTTTGCGCGCGCAATTTGTATGCCAAACACTGTTCCTCCTGTGAAAACAGTGGAAGAAGCTAATGCTTATCGTGAACGAATTTTGGCCCATGTCCCTGAAGGCATCTCATTTGATCCACGTATGGTGCTTTACTTTACGGACTTCACTCAACCTAGCGAAGTTAAAAAGATTAAAGAATCTGAACATGTAAATGCCATTAAGCTATACCCTGCTGGTGCAACCACAAATTCAGACAATGGCGTAAGCGATATTCGTAAAGTCTATGCTGTAATTGAACAACTTGAAGAACATCAAGTTCCTTTACTGCTACATGGTGAAGTCACTCATCATCATGTCGATATTTTTGATCGTGAAAAACGCTTTCTGGATGAAGTTCTTTCTCCGCTATTAAAACAGTTCCCTAAGCTTAAACTTGTACTTGAACACATTACTACAAGTGAAGCTGCACATTTTGTACTTGAACAAGACCGCAATGTCGCAGCCACAATTACCCCTCAGCATTTATTGTTTAACCGTAATGATATGCTGGTAGGTGGTATAAAACCGCATTTTTATTGTTTGCCAATTTTAAAACGTCAAACCCATCAGCAAACTTTACTTGAAGTGGCGACCAGCTCGAATCCTAAATTTTTCTTGGGTACAGACAGTGCGCCGCATTCAAAAAATGCCAAAGAAAATGCATGTGGCTGCGCAGGTTGTTATAGTGCACCCACCGCAATTGAATTATATGCTCAAGCTTTTGACCAAGTGGGTAAAATTGAACGCCTGGAAGGTTTCGCCAGCCATTTTGGTGCTGACTTCTATGGTCTTCCGCGTAATACCAATACCATTACCCTGGTAAAAGAAGAGCAAGTTATTCCGACAAGTTTAGACTATTTGGATGGTGAAAAAATTATCCCACTATATGCGGGTAATACCATTCAATGGAGAAAAGTGTGACAGATGAAACCCAACCAATAATTGGTCAGCGTTTCCGTGGATTTTTACCTGTTGTTGTCGATGTCGAGACAGCAGGTTTTAACTCACAGACCGATGCCTTATTGGAAATTGCAGCAATTCCCATCATTTATAACGAAGAAGGTCAATTTGTGCCAGGCGAAGCCCATCACGCACATATTAATCCTTTTGAGGGGGCTAATTTAGACCGTCGTTCACTGGATTTTATTGGGGTTGATCCATTTAACCCGATGCGCATGGCTATGGCTGAAGATGAAAAAAATGCCTTAAAACGTATTTTTAAATCTGTAAATGAAGTTCGTCGCCAGCAGAATTGTACCCATGCGGTTTTAGTCGGTCATAATGCGCATTTCGATCTAGGTTTCTTACAGGCAGCAATTGCGCGTACTGGAACTAAAAATCAAAATCCATTTCACAGTTTTTCTGTATTCGATACCGTGACTTTAAGTGCAGTCATGTTTGGTCAAACCGTACTGGCAAAATCCTGTATTCACGCTGGAATTGAGTTTGATGGTAAGGAAGCACACTCTGCTTTATACGATACTCAAAAGACTGCTGAACTGTTTTGCTATATTTTGAACAAACTCGCACCTCACCTACTTGACACTCTGATGGCGGATCAATAAGATACCGCCATCTTCTATACGTCCCTATCGTCTAGAGGCCTAGGACATCGCCCTTTCACGGCGGTAACCGGGGTTCGAATCCCCGTAGGGACGCCATCTATTTATATCTCCTTTTAAATCCCCACTAAGCAAATTTCTATTGTTCAGCTTTTCCATGTTCTTAATTTCTCTATCCTCTTGATTATATTACTTTCTATTAAAATATATTATTGAAAATAATTCTCATTTCTATTGATTAAGTTGTTAAAGTTAATGATAATCTATCGCATTACGATTTACATAATTTTCCAATAAATATGCGTTTTGCTTACTCCCCTCTTAGCTTTGCTATATTAACTGCGCTGAGTACTTCTATTTACGCTAATGATCTTTCACAGGCTGCAACATCTGCATCAATTGATTCACCTATTCCTCTTACCCCCATTGTGATGCAGGCAGAAAAAACTGTTGTCCTAGGAACCATCCGCTATACAAAAGAAGATCTAGAAAAAACACCGAATAGCTCAAAAAATATCACTGATTTTTTAAAGGTCAATCCGAATGTACAATTCTCAAATGACCATTTAGCAGCCAGCACACAAGCGGATTTAAAACCCGCCGAAATTTCAATTCATGGCGCACAGTCTTTTCAGAATAAATTTATCATCAATGGTGTAAGTAATACTAATATTTTGGATCCACAAGGCAATGGCAACTCCTATACGGGACAGCTTGCTTCGGGTTCTCAAGGTGTTGCCATCAATACAGACTTATTGTGTAATTTAGACGTATTGGACAGTAACGTCAGCGCAAAATATGGTAGTTTTACCGGCGGCGTGATCAGTGCTGATACCTGTGCACCTGATACGGAAATTGGTAAAATCCACGGCAGCATTAGCTACGACTATACGGAAAGCGATTGGTCCCGCTATCACCTAAAAACAGATGCAGATAAAGACCTATTTGAAGACGAAACCACTCAGGCCAACCAAAACGAATATACCCGCCAAGGTATTAGTGCCAACATGTACAGCAAATTGTCTGAACAATGGGGCATCAATTTATACGGCTCAGAGCGCCGCTCTGTCATTCCGGTAGCCAGCGGTTTTGATACCCCAGCACACATTGAGCAAAAAAAGCACAATAGCAATATTGGCGCGACTGCCTTCTATACCCCGAATGACGAAATGAAGGGCAAATTCGGCTTTACCCTCGGCGACCTTGAAGACAATAACTATACAGCATCGCGCCGCAATTCAAAAAATACGGTAACCAATGATTCGTTAATGATCTTCGGTGAACTCAATCAGCAAACCGACTGGGCTAAACTCAAACACAAATTGAATTATCAAAAAATTGATAATGTCCGTGATTGGTTAGACGATGAAGGTAAAGTTTGGCTGTATGCTGAAGGCAGCAAGGACTGGCAAGATACAGATAAGGTAAAAGAAGGTTCACTAGGGACAGATATCCGCTTAAAACAAGAATCCTTCAATTATGAATTTGACGCTATATTCAATCATTTTAAATGGGGTCAAAGCGTACATCAAATTTCAGCCGGTGCAGGCTATCAGCGTGATGACGTCTCTTGGTCACGTCCAAATACTGCATCTTTGTATGTAGCAACTACCCACTCAACCAATCCCAATCTAGTAACGCTCAAAAATTTAAATGGCGAAAAATGCGCTGCTGGTGACCGCCTTTGTGATGAAGCCGTGACCGCACCTTTCACCTATAAAGATCAAGAATATACTTATAATGGTCAATATTATGTGAGTGGAACGCTACATGAGGCAGGCACTTTTGATGGTATCTATGAGCAGTCTTTTCTATATGTAGAAGATGAGATTAATTGGAATAAATTTAAAGCCCGTCTTGGCGTTCGTGCTGATTACGACGGCGCCAACAATAACTTAAATTTTGCACCGCGCAGCAGCTTTAGCTACAAACCGTTTACTAACGATGCATTGACGCTGACGACAGGCTGGAATCGCTATTATAGCGCGCCCACCTACAATACCGACCTTCAGCGTGAAATCGCAGGCTTAAGTTATACCATTAAACGTGCAGATCAAAATTCAGAATGGGTCAAATCACCAAATGTGACTTATAACAGCACACGCAAAACAGATTTAGATATGCCTTATGCTGATGAATTTATCCTTGGCTTAAACAGCCAATTTAAAAATACCAATGTGATACTTAAATGGGTAAATCGCGAATATAAAGATGAAATCACCCGTAACCGTACCGATATCCCTTTAGATTCAACCTACAAATATTCATATGAATATGGCAATGATGGTTATGGCAGTGCAGACACCTATGCGCTGAGCATAAATATGGTCAACCCACTGAATTTCAAAGGGAGTTGGCATCAATTTGGTCTTGCTTTAGATTACAATAAACGTGTCCGTGGCACACCAGACTATACGGAGAATACCATTGATACAGACATGACTAAGCTGGTGTCATATGATGGTAAAATCATGCAGTATGCAGACCGCCCCGCCTCTAACTTCAATCAACCCTTTGCTGCTCGCCTGAATTGGGATATTGGCTTTAATGCACTACCGTTAAAAATCTACCACTTTTTTAGCTACAAAAATGAATACAATCAAGCTATTAGTTCAACCAATAAAGTCGAATATGAAGGTGTGAAGCTGGACACCTATGTGGTGGAAAAAATTAAACCGCGTTTCTCTTGGGATATGCGTACAACCTATGATTGGAAAATTGGTAAAGATTACGATGCGATTTTTGGCCTGAACATCAACAATCTGACCAACCGCAACAATCAATTTGTCTACAATAGCAAACTCTACTCAGAAATCGGTCGTCGTTTTATTGCCGATATTACTTTTAAATTCTAATTTTATCAGTTTAACTCCTGAGCACTACGGTGCTCTTTTTTTATAGCAGCTTGCATGCTAACGTTACCGCTTCTAAATGAAGGTTATGCCCAGTATGTTGAAAAAAGTTTTTATTGTTTTAATGATTTTGCTGCCTTCGGCTGTATATTTATATCTCGCCAGCAAAGATGCAGAGCATGCTAGTGAATCCTCCTCTGCCACGCCTAAACAAATACCTGCACAAGAACAATCACAAAAATATCAAACCCCGGACCACTAATGAATGCATAATTTTAACAACCTGCCTTACTGTAAAGGGTAATTTATCGGTTTTATAGCTCTTAACTTCATCCTTTTTTAAATGTAAATATATTTTAATGGCAAGAAAATATTCAGACCATTTTCAAATTGAATTGTTTATCGTGCAATTTACTTTTTAAATTGTCATTTTTTATGCAAGTAATTCAATATTTAAAAAATAATCCAATTCCAGGTTTGACAGCCCCATTAAAAATCCATAATATACGCATCACCTCCTAACGACCCTATCGTCTAGAGGCCTAGGACATCGCCCTTTCACGGCGGTAACCGGGGTTCGAATCCCCGTAGGGTCGCCATATATCGTGCTATACGATCATTCAAGCTTCAATACTTCTCATTATTACATTGCAGATTTGTAGTTTTTCACTACAATAGCTCGCTTCATTTGTCTTTTTTGTTTTTCTCTTATGCAGTCATCTCATACTCCGAATGATGCTTCGCATCAGGGCAATTCTGCGCCTTTAAAACGCGCTATGAGTACTCGACATCTGATCATGATTTCGCTTGGTGGCGCAATCGGAACAGGTTTGTTTTTAGGTTCGGGTGAAGTCATTGCACAAACGGGGCCTGTAGGTGCAATCATCTCCTATGTATTGGGCGGTTTAATTGCCTACGCTGTTATGCTTTGCTTAGGCGAGCTTGCGGTACATATGCCCGAATCGGGTTCTTTTGGTACATATGCACGAAATTATATTGGTCCAGGTACCGGGTATACCGTAACTTGGCTTTACTGGTTAACTTGGGCAGCGACGCTCGGTACAGAATTTACTGCTGCTGCATTGCTGATGCAGGAGTGGTTTCCTCATGTATCGGTCTGGTTATGGACCATTATTTTTGCTGCGGTGGTTTTCGGCTTAAATATGAGTTCAACCCGCTGGTTTGCCGAATCCGAATTTTGGTTATCTTTAGTTAAAGTATTGACTGTTATTGCCTTTATTTTACTGGGACTATTGGCTATTTTTGGCATTTTAAACTTTAATGGTTATGAGTCTGCTCCCTTGTTTAGCAACTTAACCGCTCAAGGTTGGTTCCCACAAGGCGTGTTCCCTATTTTTGCAACCATGCTGATTGTCAATTTTGCCTTCTCTGGTACTGAATTGATTGGTGTGGCTGCAGGTGAAACCAAAGATCCAGCCAAGAATGTCCCTAAAGCCATCAATGCAGCTATTTGGCGTTTATTGATTTTCTTTGTCGGTACCATCGTGGTAATCAGTGCGCTGTTACCGCATCAAATGGCCGGCCTAAATGCCGAAGGCGTCAGTAGCAGTCCCTTTGTTACTGTATTTACCCATATCGGTATTCCATACGCTGAAGACATTATTCGTTTTGTGATTATCACGGCATTATTGTCTGCGGCAAATTCGGGTTTATTTGCTGCATCACGTATGATGTGGTCGTTATCTGATAAAAAACAATTACCTGCGGTTTTCTCTAAAGTGAATCATCGCGGTATTCCCTTTGTGGCCGTAGTGGTCACCATGCTGGGTGCCTTACCTGGTTTATTGTCTGAACAATTTGCCCCAGAGACTATCTTTAAGAATTTACTGGGTGTTGCAGCATTCACGATGGTGATTGTATGGATGAGTATCTGTTTAAGCCAGTTCAATTTCCGTCGTCAGTGGTATAAACAGGGTCACAGCGCAAAAGACTTAGGTTTTGCTGCGCCATTGTTTCCTATTGTGCCCATTTTAGGTTTTGTGTTCTGTTTTATCACGGCAATAAGTATGGCATTCGACCCTGAAATGCTGCCTGGCTTTATTGGGTGCCTGCTCTTCATTGCAGCTTGTTATCTCAGTTACTATGTTTTCTACCGAAAGCAAAACTAACACAGAAAAAGAGTGGTCAAGTACCACTCTTTTTTTTAAGCTAAATAAAGATAATAACTTCTATAAAAAACATGAGCCGGTATGAAAATCATTTTTATTCACGGTATGAACCAACAAAATTATGATGAAAAGTCATTAAAAAAACACTGGTTAAATGTATTTCAAATCGGTTTAAACCATTCCGGGTACGATATTGATGTTAATTCACTGGAAATCAAGCTGCCCTTTTATGGTGATTTACTCAGCAAGCATCACTTGTATAACACTCTGGATTTAGACACATTTTTACCTAAATCAATTTCACATCTGCATCTCCCCTTTCACTTAGGCCACAATACCTGTATTGATCAAGAACATAGACCTTGCGTCACATCTTTACCCACTTTTAATCCAAATCATTCTGAAACGCTTACCCAACGTTTATCCGTCATTTCTGCGCTCACCAAAGACCATGCTTTCCGGGAACTGTCCTTGTTTCTTAATCATTATCCCAAACTGCATGAAACACTGATTCATAAATTTTTAATTGAAACTTATCTGTATTTATCTAATCCAGATTTTATGCATGAGGTACATCACAGGATTATGTCGCATCTTGTTCCCAACAAAGATCATATTATCGTGGCCCACTCACTAGGTTCTGTGATTGCTTACAACCTCCTCCATCGATTCAAAAGCTTTAGATTACAGCGTTTTATTACTCTGGGATCACCGCTCGCCTTTAAAGTGGTTCAAGCCAAACTGGTTGTACCGATTTCCCGACCGCCTCAACTGCAGGGCGACTGGTTTAATTTTTATTCACCTGAAGACTTTTTAACAGCCTTCCCCCTCTCTGAAGCCCCTTTTAATTTCGACCCCCCGATTATTAATCAGGCAATTATGACACTGATCAATAATCCACATAATATTAGCGGCTACTTGCAGCATTCTGATGTGATTAAAAGCATTGTTGAGGCCTTAAACTGAAAAAACACGGCATTTCAGCGTATATTTCACCTATTTGTTTTATTTTTATTCACTTGATTCAGTTTTTAAAGATTATCCCGGAAAAAGGTTTGACAGGGTATCGTATCCACCCTATTATACGCCCACCTCTGAAACGTCCCCATCGTCTAGAGGCCTAGGACATCGCCCTTTCACGGCGGTAACCGGGGTTCGAATCCCCGTGGGGACGCCAATTCATATAGATGACCCTATCGTCTAGAGGCCTAGGACATCGCCCTTTCACGGCGGTAACCGGGGTTCGAATCCCCGTAGGGTCGCCATATTCGAGATTGAAAAATCTCAAAAAAAGCCTGAGCATAATGACTCAGGCTTTTTTTTAAATATTCTTAAATTTAGTATTGCTTTCTGCTTTATAATTTCAAGACAGTAAAATAATAAATTTAACCTTATGTATATTCGTTTGTTCCACAAAACCAATTCACGTTCTCAACGCATCCTCTGGTTATTAGAAGAATTGCAGCTTGATTATGAAGTGGTCTTTTGTGATGCCAATATCCCGACTCAAGAATTAGCACCCCTCCAAAGCAATCATCCACCCATCAAATTTCCGACTGTACAAATTTTTCATGATGATTTGACAGAGGTCATTACACTGTCTGAAACAGCTGCAATTGCCGATTACTTAAGTCATCAATTGAATGCTTTAGGTATATCCCTGCTCTCAGGCCAAGAAGCACATTTATATTTTTACTGGAAAAATTTTGCTGAAGCGACTTTTATGCCCGATTTAGCCCTGAAACAGATTTTTGCTCAAATTGTAGCAAGAACCCCTCTCCCCGTGAGACTGGTCAGTAAGTTTCTAAAGTTTGGCTTTGATCGAGGTTATTTAAATCACGCATTGCAGCAGCATTTGTTGATGATAAATGAACATTTAAAAAGTCACCCATATTTAGCCGGTAATCATTTCAGCATTGCCGATCTTTTATTATGGTTTCCACTATTGGCTTGTACCCAAGCCAGTACAGAATTTTCATCCCTGCAAAATATTCAGTGCTATCTGCAACAAATCCAAAGCAGACCCGCCTTTCATAGCGCGATAAAGAAAGGTCAATGGTCTGCTGTAGAGTTTAAATCTTATTGGTCAAAAGCGTGGTAATCCAAACTTAAGCACTGCGACGTGAGTTGACTCGCCCTTTAATCATGGCCGTAATATTACCTTTAGCATATTTAAAGAAAACTTTCAGTGGCGAGAGTTTTGGATTCGGACGTTTGCCTCGTGCGATCTCTTTAAACTGTGCGGCATACCAGATAATTTCCATGATTGCCATTTTATCGACCATTGGAATACCCGTTTTGATTTTATCCACCGCATAACGAACATCCTCTCCAGCAATCAGACGATTGGTTAAATCAGTTTCGACCGCCAACGGACGCGCAATTCCAATAAAATCGCATGCACCACTATCCAGTGCAGCATTCATCCCTTCTACCGTACGAAAGCCACCAGTCACCATCAAATGGCATTTTACTTGCTGACGAATCTGCTCCGCAAAATCGAGGAAATAGGCTTCACGAGCAATGGTGCTAATTTTACGTTTATCTGCTTTAGCTCCAGCCATTGCTGGTGCTTCATAAGTTCCACCAGAAATTTCGATCAGATCGATTCCCGCTGTATCAATCGCTTTAAAGACTGCAATTACTTCATCTTCAGTAATGCCACCCCGTTGGAAATCCGCTGAATTCAATTTTACAGAAATGATAAATCGATCCGAAGTGACTGCTCGTACTGCTTTATAAATTTCCAACAGGAAGCGCATACGATTTTCAATCGAACCACCCCATTGATCCTGACGCTTGTTGGTCAATGGCGATAAAAACTGGCTGATCAGATAACCATGTGCACCATGTAACTGTACACCTTCAAAGCCAGCTTTCTCGCAAATTTGAGCAGAGGTGGCAAAACGTTGAATAATATCGAGGATTTCCTCTTCAAGTAATTCACGCGGTGTACCAAACGTGGTCGCAAGCATTGGGCTAAAAGGCACAGCCGATGGCGCCACGGTTTCTTTATTTAAACCTTTAGGGCACTGACGGCCTGGATGGGACAACTGGATCAGTTGCACCATGCCATGTTGTTTACCGATCTCTGCCCATTGCTTCAGCTGAACCAAATCACGATCTGACTCAATTACCACCACGCCCGGTTCGTTTTTGGCCCGGAAGTCCACCATCACATTACCGGTAATTGCACAACCCAGACCACCTTTTGCCCAGGCTTCATACAAACCCAAATGCAACTGACCCGGCTGACCTGCATCATTTGCCAAGGCTTCACTCATCGCACCTTTAATAATGCGATTTTTAAAGGGAGTATTTCGAATACTGATTGCTTCGGCAAGATGGCTCATATTCATATCCTGATTTATTTGTATTTATATAGAGCTAAGACTCTAAACTGATTATGCAATCCGTCAAGAGCAATTCTGACAATATGACTTGTCAGTAATTTTAAACATACTGGCTTGCTTCAATCAATTGACGGGTATATTCAGTTTTTGGATTTAAAAATAATTGTTCTGTACTTTGAAATTCCATTACTTGGGCATGACGCAGCACCAACACTTTTTGACACAATGCTTTCACCACCTGTAAATCATGGCTGATAAATAAATAACTGATCTGGTGCTCTTGCTGTAAACGTCTGAGCAATTTCACGATTGCACGCTGAGTGGTGCGATCCAGTGCCGAGGTCGGTTCATCCAGTATCAGTAACTTCGGTCGTAATACCAATGCACGCGCCAAGGCTACACGCTGACGCTGTCCGCCTGACAATTCATGTGGATAACGCGTTCTAAAATTGATGGGTAATTCCACTTTTTCCAAAGCTTCATCAATCCGCTGCGATATTTCTGTGGCTGACAGTTTTTTTAACCCCAACCCCTCGCCAATGGTTTGCTCGACATTCAGCCGCGGATTTAAACTGCTAAATGGGTCTTGAAACACAATCTGAAACTCGGCACGCAATGGTCGTAACTGCTTTTCATTACACTGATTTAAATCTGTGCCAAGCAGAACGATTTCACCATCACTTTTAATTAAACGCGTAATCGCCAAAGCCAGCGAACTTTTACCCGAACCACTTTCGCCGACAATGCCAATTGACTCACCCTGTGCCAACTGCAAATCTAGGGGTTCAACTGCAACAAAGTATTCTTTGACCCGGTTCAGCAATCCTTGCTTAATCGTAAACTTTACCGCGACATTGTGTAAAGCCAAGATATTGGGACTGTCTGCAATTTGAATTGCTTCGCCAAAATCATGATTCAGCAAATCTCGGGTATAGGCCTGTTTCGGGTTTTTAAAGATTTCCGCAACGCTGCCCTGTTCTTCTACTACGCCTTTATTCATTACAATCACTTGGTCAGCATAGCGACGTACCAGATTTAGGTCATGGCTAATTAAGATCATCGCCATATTGCGGCTTTGCTGTAATGATTTAAGCAGATGTAATATTTGCGCCTGTAAAGTGACATCTAAAGCGGTGGTGGGCTCATCAGCAATCAGAATATCCGGATCTAAGGCCAATGCCATGGCAATCATCACCCGTTGCCGCTGCCCACCGGAAAGTTCATGCGGATAACGGCGTAATTTCTCTTCAGGCTGGCTAATTCCGACATCATTCAGCAATTCAATAATACGTGCCTGAGTCTTCTGCTTTGACCAGCCTTGCAGCAACAAAGTTTCACCAATAATTTTTTCTACCCGATGCAACGGATTTAAAGCCGTCATCGGTTCCTGAAAAATCATGGCAATTTTATGGCCACGAATTTGTCTCAGCTGTTCAGTTTTAAGGGTCAGCAAATCCTGTTGGCCTAGTCTAGCCTGACCTTTTATTTTTAAGGTGCTCGGTAAAAGCCCCAACACAGCCATACTACTAATTGACTTACCGGAACCACTTTCACCGACAATGGCAATGGTTTCACCTGCATGCAGCTGAAAATTCAGGTTATCCACCAAAACCTGCTGTTGATGCTGAATATTAAGATGCGCTACAGTTAAGAGCGCTTGCGGATTATTGGCGTCTTGGATCGAATGCATCACGTGTCGCTTCCCCAATATAAATTAATAAAGATAGGACAATTGCCAAGGTAAAGAAGCCCGATAGTGCCAACCACGGTGCATTCAAATTGGATTTACCTTGTAATAATAATTCACCTAAAGATGCCGCATCCGGTGGCAAGCCGTAGCCTAAAAAGTCTAAGGCGGTCAAAGCAGTAATATTGGCCGTTAACATAAACGGTAACTGCGACAAACTCGAACTCATGGCATTCGGCAAGATATGACGCAGCATAATGGTTCGGTCTTCCACACCCAGACTGCGTGCGGCCCGGACATAATCCAGATTACGTGCCTTTAAAAATTCAGCACGAACCAGTCCCACCAAAGTGGTCCAGCCGAATAACAGCATAATCAGAAACAGCCAGTACACATTCGGAGTAAACATGCTGACCAGAATCATCACCATGAATAGCATCGGTAAACCGCCCCACACTTCCAGAATGCGCTGACCAAGCAGATCAATCCATCCACCATAATAGCCCTGAATGGCGCCAACGGCGATTCCGAGAATGGCTGAAGCAATGGTCAAAGCAAAACCAAACAGCAGCGACACACGCAAACCATAGAGTATCCGCGCCAATACATCACGCCCTTGGTCATCCGTGCCTAACCAGTTTTGGGAAGTCGGTGCAGAGGGTACCGGAACCGCCAGTTCCAGATTAGGTGTTTGGTAAGAGTATTTAATCAGCGGCCAGACTGCCCAGCCTTTCTCGTTAATGAGTTGCTGTACCACTGGATCTTTATAATCGGCTTCGGTTTCAAAGACACCGCCAAAGGTAGTTTCCGGATAGGATTTTAAAACCGGCACATAAAGTGAATGATCATATTTCACTAACAGCGGTTTATCGTTGGCAATTAATTCAGAAGCCAGCGACAATACAAAAATGACCGTGAAAACAATTAAACAGGCAAAACCAAGTTGATTTTCCTTAAATCGTTTCAGGCGCGCATGCATTAAAGGCGACATTATTCTGCACCTCGCGAATCAAAATTAATACGCGGGTCAATCACCTGATATAGCACATCACTAATTAAACGCAGAATCAAACCCAGCAAGGTAAACAGGAACAAGGTTCCAAAAATCACTGGATAATCACGCTGTTGAATGGCTTCAAAACCGAGCAAGCCCAAACCATCCAAATTAAAGATGATTTCAATAAACAAGTTGCCGACAAAGAAAATACCAATCAGCGCTTCCGGTAAGCCCGCAATTACAATCAACATCGCATTACGGAATACGTGACCGTATAATACCCTTGATTCGGTTAAACCTTTAGAGCGCGCCGCCAAGACATATTGTTTATTTAATTCTTCCATAAACGAATATTTGGTTAAATAGGTGAGGCTGGCAAAACCACCGATCACCATCGCCAGCAAAGGCAAAGTCATATGCCAGAAATAATCTTTAATTTTTCCCAATACGCTCAGTTCACTAAAATTTTCTGAAACCAGTCCCTGTAATGGGAACCACTGAAAATAGGAACCACCCGCAAAAAACACGATTAGCAAAACCGCAAAGACAAAAGAAGGCACCGCATAGCCAACAGCCAACAACATGGAAGTAGATTTATCAAACAGCATGCCATGTTGGCGGGCTTTTTTAATACCTAAAGGAATCGAGACCAGATAAATCAGCAAAGTGCTCCATAATCCTAATGATAAGGACACCGGCATTTTTTCCCAGAGCAGTTGGGTCACCGGCTTATCTTTAAAAAAACTGGTGCCAAAATCGAAAGTGACATAACTTTTCAGCATCATCCAGAAGCGTTCAGGTGCAGGCTGATCAAAACCATATTGCGCTTTAATCTTCCCGACCATTTCTTCACTCAAGCCTTTTGCACCCTGATAATTGCTTTTGGTCGCAGCGGTTTCACCACCAGTCGCACCTAGCCCCTGAAAAGCTTCTGCTTGTTGAATGGCTTGCTCAACCGGACCTCCTGGTGCAATTTGAATCACCACAAAGTTAATCAATAAAATGAAAAACAGTGTCGGAATAATCAGCAGCAGTCTTTTTAATATATATATGCCCATCGAAACGACGTTCCTTGTGCCTGTGCTCTTGCTTATTGTTGACCTAAATAATGTGTGACTTTTTTTGCTTGTTTCGCATCACTCCACCAATAGTCAATCCCTGTTGAAAGCTTGGGTTTAACCTTGGGTTGATGATACATGTTCCAGTAGGCAAACCAGTTTTCACCTTTACCATAGGTCGGAATTTGATAATAACCGGCACGCAATAAACGATCCAGCACCTTGGTTCTGACCACCAACTCTTCACGATTGGGGGCACGGATCACCTGCTGAATCACAGCATCAATCACCGGATTCTTAATACCTGCATAATTATAATTGCCGGGCTGATCTGCCGATGCACTGCCCCAAAACTGCGCCTGCTCATTCCCCGGATTAAGCGACTGTGGCATCACACTGGTGGTCATGTCAAAGTCCTTACTGCGCATACGTTCAATGTACTGTGGCACGTCGACATGACGAATGGCCACATCAACGCCCAAACGTTTCATATTGCGGACAAACGGCATCAGCGTACGTTGTAAACCGTCTTGATGAATTAAAAACTCAATCTGAATCGGCTTGCCTTTGGAATCAAGCAATCGACCTTTTTGAAAGCTATAACCGGCTTTTAATAAAAGTTGGCGTGCAATCAGCAGATTATTGCGATTAAAACCACTGGCATCAGACCCTGGATATTTCCAGACTTTCAGGACACCCTGACGTTGAATCGGATTGAGTTTGGCTAAATACGGTTTGAGAACCTTAAACTCCGCTGAACTTGGGATACCTTTCGCTTCAAGTTCACTATTGGCAAAGTAACTCTGTAAACGCTGATATTGTCCATAAAACAGGGCTTTATTTTGCCATTCAAAATCGTATGCATAAGTGATGGCTTGGCGGAACTTGATGTCTTGAAAAGGTGTACGGCGAGTATTAAACACAAAACTTTGCGTCGGAATGGGATTCTGATGCTTGAATCTGTATTTTACTACCATCCCTGTCCTTACTGCAGGAAAATGATATTCCGTAACCCATTTACGCGCAGTAAACTCTTCATGCAGGGTATATTGACCGGACTTAAAACCTTCAAAAGCAATATCGAGACTGCGGTAATAAACATACTTCAACCGATCAAAGTTATAACGCCCTTTATTGACCGGTAAATCTTTAGCCCAATAATTCAGGTTACGTTTGTAGGTAATACTGCGACCAGCATCAATCCGATCAATCAGATACGGTCCCGAACCTAGAATCGGCTGCATGGTGACCCGGGTAAAATCTTTGTTCTGCCAATCTTTTTTAGAATAAATGGGCAGTTGCGACAAGATCAGCGGCATTTCTGAATTATTGTCAGACTTAAAACTCATCTTTACCGCATACTTGGACAACACTTCGGTTGTATCCAAATCTGCCAGATACATTTGCAAACCCGGATTAGACTTGTTCTGATACGCATCGAAACTAAATTTCACATCTTCGGCAGTCACTGCACTGCCATCACTAAAACGTGCTTTGGGGTTTAAATGAAAAATGACATATTTGGTTTTATCTGGATCAAAGGTGACTTTCTCCGCCAACAGTGGATACATCACCCCAGGCTCATCCAGTGACGCCGACATCAGCGAGTCAAACAAACGATCAACGCCCTCTGTTGAACTGCCTTTGCCATTCATACTATTCAGGTTATCGAATGTGCCATTACTTGCTGTACTTAAATAACCGCCTTTTGGAGCATAGGCATTTGCATAAGGCATGACCGACAAGCCTGCATATTTCGGCTGGCTATGGATTGCGATATAAGGGGTGGTCTGTACTGCAGCCCACAGCCCTTGCGTAAGAAGACTCACCCCACAGGCAAAACCAAAGCGTTTTGCGAAAGCAAATGACATCTGAAATGGCTCCCTGTCTTTGCGTATAATTATAAGTTTGGCACTTTAATGACATCACCGATACGCAATTGAGTATTCGGTTGAATCGCGTTCATTTCAGCCAGTTTGCTGCTTTCCAAACCATAACGGTTGGCTAGACCAATCAAGGTATCACCGCGTTTGACTTTATAGTCAATCACTGTTTTAGGGACCATGATCTGCTGACCGACACGTAAACCTGCCCGTGCATTTAGATCATTTAACGATGCCAATTCAGCAACTGTTATTCCGGCCCGACTGGCAATCACATTTAAAGACTCGCCTGGTTTCACAGTATAAGCATCAGCATTTTTTGATGATTTCATCACTTTTGCTACAGGTTCATCCACTTTAGCTTCTAGCTTTGGAAGATCGCCTTCAATTTTCAAACGTTGCCCACTACGCACACTTGAAGTTCGGGTCAAGCCGTTTAGTGCAGATAAATAATCCAGCTGTAAATGATATTTTTTGGCAATACTGCTTAATGTCTCACCTGATTTTACAGTATGCGTATCTGGCTGTTTGTCGAAGGTCACTTTTTCAATTTTTGCTTCAACTTTGGCTGGAGCTGGTTCTTCACCCGTGAGTTTTAAGCGCTGTCCAGCACGCAAGCCTGTATTACGGTTAATGCCATTAATATTGGCAATATAATCCATGCCTAAATTATATTTAGCTGAAATAGCCGACAAACTATCACCCGATTGCACGGTGTAATTTTCAGGAACAGTTAAACCTGCAGGAATTTTAAGGGTCTGACCAACTTGCAAGCCGCTGCTATTGGATAATTTATTGAGCTGGGCTAATTCAGTTAAAGAAATTTTCGACTGTGCAGCAATACTGGATAAAGTATCACCTCGTTGAACACGATAGCTTTCAGTTTTATACGATGGTTCTACACTAGCCGTTTCTACTTTAACTGCAGTATTTTTTTCTTCTTGCTTCGCTTCTACTTTAGTTTCAGCTTCTTGTAATGGCACATTAATTTTCTGCCCTACTATGAGACTACTGCCCGCAGTTAAACCTTTGGTTAAATCTGCCAGCTCCTGATTAGACAAGGCATAACGGTCTGCAATCAGTTTTAAATATTCACCACGTTTGACCACATAAGACTTGGTTTTCACTTTGGCATTGAATTTTGCGTTACTGATTTTAGTTTCAGCCAGATCGGAATTACTTGACGCCGTTTCCTTTAACGACAATTTTTGCCCAACACGCAAACCACTACTGACTGATAGATTATTGTAATCCGCAAGTTGTTTAACTGACATGCCAAACTGGCTAGCCACCCCAGTCAAGCTGTCATTGGCTTGAACCACATAACTTTCAGGCTGCGCTTTTGACTTATTGCTGGCAGATGTTTCTGTCTGTTTCGGTTTAGCATCATATAGATAAATACTGGTTCCGACATAAAGCGCTGATTTTGGATCAATCTGATTCCACTTTGCCACATCACGCCAGTTCAAGCCATTTTTCATGGCAATAACAGCCAAGGTATCTCCTGGAAGTACAGTATAAGTACTGCGTTTTCCTTTAGGTGCGACCACCACAATTTCTGAATCCGTTTTAACGTAGTTTTTACCTTGGTTACGTTTCGCTTCGTCAGAATCAATTTTGGTATTTTCCGCTACCCCTTTAGGATAAGAAAAAGCTTTGGTCAGTTCTTTCCCTTGTTGCTCTGCCACAGATTGACTGGTTTGAATCGCGGTAAGTTTAATTTTACCGTCAAAAGGATCTATAATTTCTGTACCTTGCGGTGCCAAGGCTTTAAGTTCTGCAACCACTTTATCTTGTTCAGCTTTGCTGGCTACAGGTTGTAGCACTTGCTCGACTGTTTTATTTTCACCTTCAGCTCTTACTGCAGCCAAAATTTGCTCACGCTCAGCCGAAGACAATGGCGGCTCGACGGTTACCGGCTTAACATTTGCTACTTGAGTCACGGCGACAGGAATACGGGGCGCACTTGGAATATCGCTATTCGATGCAAACGATGCCAGTGCGGCTGAACCTTGAGGGGTAGAAAGAGGTGGCTTTGATGTGGAGGTTGTTGTCACAGGACTCGTAGCTTTAACCGCTGCAGATGCAATAGCTTGAGATGTTTTTGTAGTCGTCGTGGTTAATACGGGTGGAGCTGTTTTTATCGGATTAATCACTTGAGTGTTTAAGTCAGGCGGATTAGATTTTTCTGGCGTAAAGGGTTTGGCAGTACTTGCCCATAAACCACCAGAACTGGAAGATAATTTTTTAAGTCGCGCATCAATTGATGGACTCAGGTCTGCCGGAATAATAATCCGCATTGGGCTTTCACTATCAATCAAATCTCCGCGATGCCCTGGATTTAACTGATATAGCTCAGCACGGCTCAAGCCGGTAATTGAAGCAATTTCATTTAAGCTTACCGGACCAACAGGCACTTCTCTAAAGTGTGGACGGTTGGCAATAGGAGGCAAAGACACGCCATAGGCGCTCGGGTTTTTAATAATTTGTGCAACTGCAAGAAAGCGTGGCACATAGTTCATGGTTTCCTGAGGCAATTTCAGTGACCAGTAATCTGTTGGTAAACCTGCGGCTTTATTACGGTTAATTGCTTGCTGGATACGACCCGGACCTGCATTATAAGCCGCCAAAGCCAATTCCCATGAACCAAACTGGTTATACAAGCCACCTAAGAACTCATACGCTGCACGCGTTGACTCAACCACATCACGGCGACCATCATATAAACTGGTTTGTTTTAAACCATAAATACGGCCGGTACTCGGAATGAATTGCCACATGCCGGCTGCTGCTGCACTACTGGTTGCAGCTGGGTCATAAGAGCTTTCAATAATCGGCAATAAAGCCAGTTCAGTCGGCAAGCCACGACGCTCGGCTTCTTTCACCGTATGATAAAGATAACGTGAAGCACGTGCGCTTAAACGATCCAAATACGGTTGACGTGAAATAAACCAACCGCGCTGCGCTTCAATACGAGAGTCCCAATGGGTTTGATCCATTTTAAAACCTACGGTCATACGCTTCCAAACGTCACCGTGTTTTAAAATAAGCAGACGATCCCCTTCTACCGCGCGCATATCTGTGGCGGAAAGTAAATCTTCCAAAGAGTCCAAACTATTGGCATCCAGATATCCAGAACCCACCAGTTTCGATTTTGATCCTTGCGTTGCACTTTGGCTTGAGGAACAGCCAGTCAGACCTAGCGCAGCTAAAGCTGAACCCAATACGGTAATTTTAAAAAATTTGGGTAACAAAGGCTGCCACAAAATCGCGGTTGGTTTATACATAAAGAAATCCAGACAACTCGTATAAAATTTATTTTTTAGATATGCCATTGTAGTGAAGCATGTCTTAGACACAAGGCAATAATTTAGCGCGATTTCACTATAAATGTTACAAGAAATTAAAAAATAAGCATGTTATACAGTTCAAAAGTGCAATTGCGTTATACAATATACTATTGACGCTGTTCAATTTGACTTTCACTCGTTCGGATTCGGTTTATATGACTCAAACAATCACACTCTATGTCGATGGCGCTTGCCGCGGCAATCCAGGTTTAGGCGGTTGGGGTGCATATGTCATTACTGAAACTGAAGAACATAAACTGTATGGCGGTGTACCGGAAACCACCAACAACCGTATGGAACTAACTGCAGCAATTGAAGGGATTAAGTTCTGCCCAACAGATGCTAAACTGATTATCTGGACAGATTCCAACTATGTGAAACAAGGCATTACCGAGTGGATTCATGGTTGGAAAAAGAAAAACTGGAAAGATGTTAAAAATCCTGATCTGTGGAAATTGCTTGACGCAACCTGCCAGGGCCGCGACATTGAATGGAACTGGATTAAAGGTCATGCTGGACACCCAGGCAATGAAATGGCAGATCAACTCGCCAACTTAGGTGCAGATCAAACCTTAGAAGCCATGAGAAATGCATCATCAAAAGCAGAAAAACCATTAGAACAAACTGTCGTTTTAGATAAAAAAAAAGTGGAAAAGGACTGGCTCCTAGATGATCCTTTTGGTTTCGATTTAATCGAATCGGATGTGCAAGATGATACTGAAGCTTTAGAAAACTTAGAACAAGAAATGATTCAGCCTGAAGAGATGAATGACGAAGCTGAAGTGCAAGATGAGCTTATAGAAAGTGTTGCGCCTGACCTTTTAAACGTAGAGCATCCTCATATTATGATTACGCCACGAATCAAACAGGTTCATGGTCCGCGTCAACTGATTCTGGATACGGAAACCACCGGTTTCTACTTCCAGGACACTGACCGGATTATTGAGGTCGGCGCCATTGAAATGGTCAACCGTAAACTGACCGGTAGCTCCATTCATATTTATATCAATCCGAAAAAACCAGTCGGTGATTCTGAGAATATTCATGGTATTTCAGATGCCTTCTTGCAAGATAAACCTGTATATGCAGAAATTGCCGATGTACTTTTTGAGTATTTAAAAGGCGCAGAAATTATTGCGCATAACGCCAACTTCGATATGAACTTCTTGAATATGGAGTTCAAACGGGCGGGCTTTGTGGCTTTATCAGAGGTGTGTAAGGTTACTGACACCTTAGCTATGGCGAAAAGCAAACATCCTGGGCAGAAAAACTCCCTGGATGCGTTGGTTCGCCGTTATGAAATTCCACAACGAGACCGTACGTTTCACGGTGCCTTACTCGATGCTGAAATTCTAGCTGATGTCTATTTAGCGATGACGGGTGGTCAAGTCTCCTTCGATATGGATACCTTGACCGAAAGTGAGCAACAACAGGCACAGACAGCACGTCTAAGTGTACAAATCGAGCTTCCTATTATTCTGCCTTCAGAACAGGAACTTGAAGCACATGAGACATGGGTCAAACAATTTGAAGAAAAACATGGAACAGCTTGTCTTTTTGCAAAATAAAATCTACATTTCTAGTGGTTTTTTGTATTTAAACGTTTAACAGTTAAGTTATAGTTGAATGTAAAGAAGTTTCGCCCTTAACCGGCTGCTCATAAACAGATAAAACACTAGGAAAGGTGCAGATCCATGTCTTACCAAACCTCTATTCATTTTGACCCAACTGCATTGCTGATAATAAAAAATGAGGTTGATAACTCAATTAAACTAGTCGAATCAGCGGTTAGCAGCTTAGCAGAGGATCAAACTTTACCTTTTGGTATTGATGATGCACTGAATCAGTTTGAGCAATGTGCCCAAGTACTTGCGCTGATTGATATGCAAAGCTTGGCTAAAATCGCTCAATATTCTGCCGAGTTAATGCGTAAAATCATGAGCAATCCTGCGCAAATTAATACGCAGGAGGTGATCGCCTTAAGTGAAGGCACCACCATGATGAAACGCTATATCGAATTTATTTGCTTGCGTGAAGTTAAAATTCCGCAATTTTTGCTTGATACTCTGAATCGCCTTGAGATTGTATTAGGCAAGCCGATTACCCCTGAAGGTCAGCATATTGAGCCATTAATTGATAGCTTCACCCCTGACTTCCAGCTTCCTAAAGCACCGAGCTTAGAAAAATCTAAATATGTGCATCGCTTGTATAAACTGTCTTTAAACAAGCTTATTAAGCAGGAAGAAACTGAATTTGATTTACAAGCCATTAAATTGGTCGGTGCATATTTAGCAGGTCTTGCTGAAAATACGCCAAGCAAGCAATACTGGAATCTGGTGCATGTTGCATTTGACCAAATTGATCACTTGCTTCTGAATGATCCACGTTTACGCACCTTGATTAGCATTGAACGTAACATTGCGCAATATTTCATTACTCCTGATCGTTTCAAACCAAGCTTGCCGGATTTAGCCAATATTTTAAGTTTGTGCATTAGCCAAGAAGATGAGACTGCGCAGCATATCCGCAGCCAGCTTAATTTGAGTGAAGACCACCTGACCGATACGCAATTACAAGTGTTCAGCCGTCATCTTTATGGTCCCGATTTTGATACCATGCATACGATTAGTGAACTTGTAACCACAGAAATGGCACAAATTCGTAACGACATTGAATACAACTATCAGAATATGACCCCAGAAAAAACGCGAGAGTTACAAGACAAATTAACCAGTCTTGCTAATATTTTCAAAGTGTTAAATCTGAATGAAGCCTTTAATGACTTGTCGCGTCAAGCCAGTTTGCTTAGCAGTGCTGAAGTGCTAAAAGATGAAGGTTTTGCACAACAATTGATGAATTGCATTCTATCTGCGATGAATTCAATTGGCGTATTGGAACGTCATCACACCTCAAGCCGTTTACAGCTTCGTGTGCATAACATGAATATCTCTTTAGACCGTTTAGATGAAGCACATGCTGCTTTGCTGAATGAAACTAAAGCTGTGATTGACCTTTCCAGCCAAACTCTGATGCAATACTTACAAGACAACAATTTGGCAACTGTAGAAAATACGCCGACGCAATTGCGTGAAATTGGTGGCGCACTCTTGTTCCTAAATGCTGAGGCAGGTCAAACTGCATTAAAAACTGCAGCAGACTTTATTCAGCAGCAAATTGAAAGTTCAACAGTGATTAATGCTGAACAAATCAATCATACTCTCGACACTTTAGCCAGTGCTGATATGATGATTGACAATTTAAAATACAAACAACCTGTATTGCAGTCAATGTTTAATGTAGCATTGGAAAGTAGCGAAAAACTGAAAACTGTTGCCTAATGTCTGAATTATCACTTGCTTATATTTTTCATCAACATCAACTGTTAGTGGATGAAAACTTTCAACTTCCTCGAGTAGAACGTTTAGCAAGTGATCTTCACTTCAACACGGGTGATCAAGTGATTGCCCGTGATCTTCTCGAACACGAACCTATTCCTCAGGGCTTGCAGTTGGTTCCCATCCGTCAGCTATTGACACTTTGGAATACCAAGCAATTCGAACATGCCAGTCGTGCAATTCAACTTTTAGAATGGCGTAAAAACCATAAATTCTGTAGCCACTGCGGACATCAGACAGAAGCACATCAGACTGAATATGCCATGATTTGCCCTGCTTGTCGCTACCATCAATATCCGCGAGTACAGCCTTGCGTAATCACGGTAATCACACGCGGTGATGACGAAATCTTGCTGGCTAAAAATGCAAAAAACAAAACCAATATGTATGGTCTGATTGCTGGTTTTGTCGAAGTTGGAGAAACTTTAGAAGAAGCAGTACGCCGTGAAACCTTTGAGGAAGTCGGATTAAAAGTAAAAAATGTACAATATCTTGCCAGTCAACCCTGGCCATTTCCGAGTAATTTAATGCTCGCTTTCCGTGCTGAATATGCTTCTGGTGACATCAAGCTTCAAGAAGAAGAAATTAGCGATGCACAGTTTTTTAAACTCGATCAACTGCCGGAAATCCCTTTTAAAGGCAGTATTGCTTACGCAATGATTAAACACATTACCGAAGGTCACCCTGTTGCAGATGACACTCGTGAATGGTTGTAAGCTAGGGGTTTAGCGCTTCATCCAAAGCCGCTAAAATTTGTTTCTTGGTCTGAAAAAAGCGGCTAAACAAACTCGAAACCGATCCCATAATGGAAATATGCCCCGTACCTGGGATGGTAATCATTTGGCTATGATTGCCCTTTTCCTGCAAAATACGATGCAAATCTTTTGAATTATTATGACCAACCACTTGATCATTCGCTGCTAAAAACAGGTAATGCTTCACTGTGTTCGGTTCAATAAAATAATATGGCATCACATGTTGATAAGGCACACTCTGATCAAACGCATCTGCACATAATGGATCATCTTTATAATCAAAATGATAAGGCCCAGATAATCCAATAATCGCCTGAATTTGGGCACGACAGTGCAAGGTATATGGCTTTGGATGATACAGTGCCGACATGACATTAAATGCGCCAGCCGAATGCCCCATCAACACGATTTTTTCAGTCCGAATATTCAGTTTAGATTGATGTTGGTTCAGATAGTTTAATGCCAGGCTCAGGTCATCAATATAACTGGGAAATACATGTTCTGGTGCAAGATGATAATTGATCACCGCAACATCATAGCCCTCCTTCGCAAAGGCTTCACCGACAAAACGATAATCTTTTTTATCTCCATGTAACCACGCCCCGCCATGTACGAATACAATTAAAGGACGGTGTTCACGTGGTGTTTCAGCGGTAAAAATATCGAGGCGTTGCCGGGCTTTTAAGCCATAAGCAACATTTTCAATGACCGAATAGCCTTTTCTGGAAGTTAAACGATTCAATGCATAACTACCAAAATCGTAAAGGCGAAAATCTTTGTAAAACATTTTCACCAATGCGACATTTTGTTCCAGTTTGTTCTTGACCAATTGAGTTACATTATTGAGCATTCGCAGGCTCAGCTTGGTCGGGATCAATCGCTACAGGGGTTTGTTCAACAGGTTGTGCATACACCACAGGACTGCTAAAACTTGAAGTCACTGCACGTGATTCTTCAACATTATCAATCAGGGTAATAATTTTAGTCACATTACCGACTTGCTCAAGTATCTGATTAAGATCCTTGATTTCAGCACTATTTAAACGTCCCATTACATATAGAATGCCATCTTCGGTGTGAATGCGGACTTTGCTATCTGATACTACGGCAGCTTTCATTATCAGCCCACGTGTGTTGGCTGTAACCGTAGTATCTTGCATAATGGTGCTATAACCAATTTGGTTACCCACAGTAATATAATTATGTACAGTTTTGACATCCGTCATTGCACGCACATTATCTTCAGCCAATTGCTTTAAATGGGCATCTGGCACTTGGCCAGTCAGTAAGACATTGCCATGAAAACTTTCAATATTGACTCGGGCTTGTTTAAAGCGGCTATCTAATTTATATAAATTGATTTTAGCGGTACGTTCTATAGAAGAATCAATAAACACCTGTCCAAGCGAACGGGCACCACTCTCTGTTCCTACCGGGGCTGGTCCTGTGCCACCAGAGATGAAACTTGCACAACCAGATAAACTTGCTACACACAGTAACGTCATTGCAATACGGTTAAACACTCAGCAAGACTCCTCATCATTAATTTCAATTCTATTTTATTTCAGCATTTACGCTCTGATTTTGTTCAAAGGTTAATGAACTCTTGATCAAAAGTAAAAGCATTTTCTATCCATTGTTGATCATAAGTGAATTTAGAAAAATCTTGCTGTATGGTTTTTGCAAATTGTTGAAAAAAATCAAAACAAATCACATCAAACCGACAATAAAATTGTTGAAATTCTGGATGACTATTTAAAAAGTATAATGCTGCTTTCATAATCTTCTTTTGTTTAGAGAGTGAAATTGTTTCACATGATTGTGCATATTGAGTTGCAGAGCGTGCTTTCACCTCCACAAAGATCAATTCTTGATCCTTTTCTACAATCAGGTCAATTTCCCCATAACGACAATGATAATTCATGGCAATCAGGAAAAAACCTTGTGCTTGTAAAAACCCCAAAGCCTGCTGTTCAGCCCATTGTCCTAAATTTAAATTGAGTTGCATATTTTTTGTCATTACAAGCTCCTAATGCCTTTTCTAATATTTTCAAAACAATGTGGAGGCCGCTGAATATGAGGATTGCTGATTTGAATCAGCCCTGTTCGCCCTTGAAATTCAATACTTTTTAAATTTGGTTTATCAAGATATTGTTGAGCAATATGCCGAACATCAACACCAAAGGTTTGTAGCCGTTGATACGGCTTGGCAACAGGATTTTGTTGACACGAATAAGCTTCAGTCACATCTGAGCCTGCCAGATTATATAAAGCGGGTACATCACAAAACTTCACTTTTTGGGGAATCGCTTGTTGCTGTTCAATGCCATTTCACCCTACATAAATATTTTTATTTGGTAACTTTGCCAGACTATTGCTCCACTGATTATTTCCGATTCGCAATAAACTGCTTTTTTTATTCAACTTTTCAGGTAATTCCTCGACCACAGTTAAGTGATAATCTATTTTTGAAACTAAGGACATGACAAAAAGCTCACTGTCGGCTTCTATTCCCGGCTGGCGAAATACATAAATTTGCTTAATTTTATCCTTCTGCAAGATTTGATTTAGTCTATAAGCATCATCTTTCTTGGACAGTCTAAACTGCCCTACCTGATCTGCTTGGTGAGTCACTTCATTTAAAGCAAAAACACAAACTTTGGGTTTACTCTTGATTAAGCCTTCCACTTCATTGCGCGCTAAAGACCCAATCACCATTTGGTTTTTTTTATTGACATTTATTTTTAACAGCTGGGCGATTTGTTTTGTATCCGAGTTTACAAATTTAATCGGGGTTTTCTGGCCTGATGCTTGATAAGCACTCATAAAATCCTGTTTGACGCTTAATCCGACTCGCGCCCTAGGACCCGATTCAGGTAAAATGCCCCATACTTCAGCTTGTGCATGGTTAAAAATGCAATACAGCATGAAGTCCATTAAATTATTTTTATTATCCAACATTGGAGAAACCTTATGAGTGCTCAGTTATTTGTTGTAGCGACCCCAATTGGGCACTTAGATGACATTACTTATCGTGCGATTGATGTTTTAAAGTCAGTCAGTATTATCGCGGCAGAAGATACGCGTACTTCTGCTCAATTATTAAAGCATCATAATATATCAACTCCCCTAACTGCGTGTCATGAGCATAATGAAAGCAACAAAATAGATATATTGATTCAAAGATTGCTGAATGGCGAAAATATGGCTTTAATTAGTGATGCAGGGACACCGCTGATTAGTGACCCGGGTTTTAAACTGGTTCGTGCCGCGCAAGAGCAAAATATTCGTGTGGTTCCTGTGCCGGGTGCTTGTGCTGCAATTGCCGCACTCAGTTCTGTCGGTTTACCGAGCGACCGTTTCAGTTTTCAAGGCTTTTTGCCTTCTCGTCAATCCCAGCGCCGAATTCAGTTGGAAAAACTGAAAGATGAAACCCAAACTTTAATTTTTTATGAAGCACCTCATCGCATTTTAGATTCTGTTAAAGATATGGCTGATATTTTTGGTGCAGACCGCCCGGTTGGCTTTGCCCGTGAAATTACCAAAACATTTGAAACCATCAAAAAAATGACTTTGGCCGATTTGATTCAACTGATTGAATCCGATCATAACCAGCAAAAAGGTGAAATTGTTTTAGTCATTGGGGGTGCAACGGTAGAAAAGGATTTAGATCAAGAAAAACTGGATCAGTTATTGACTCGCTTATTGCAAGATTTATCAGTAAAAGCAGCTTCACAGTTGGCCGCTGATTTGACGGGCATTAAAAAGAAAGTGGCCTATCAACGTGCTTTAGAACTCACCGCTAATGATTAAAATGCATCACTAAAAACAAAAAAAGCATCACTTGTGTGATGCTTTTTTATAGTCTTGGACAAAATCAAGGATTAGACCATTAACCCTTAGCAGATTCATCTGCAGGAACTTCGGTAATACGGCCACCTTGAGCAAGAAAAGCAGCAAGTTCATCTTCTAAGGCTTGGCGCTTTTTAAGTTTAGCCGTCACGGTTAAAGTTTCTGCCTCAGCCACATCGCCATCAGTTGGCGTAACTTCACTGACAGATGCACCTTTTTCAGCAGCTTTCGCTTCATCTTCATCTACTGCAGATTCTTCTACTTCATCGTAGTCATTCATATCTGTCATGGCTATTTCTCCCCATAAATAATATCTATCGTTCCAATGTGAATTGGTTTTGAATTAGGAAGAAATTTAGCAATCTCTGATCATTTCGGATAGAGTCAAATACAAAAAAATCGTATCTTTTTTAATCAAAAAAGTAAACTTATATGAATATTTGTACAAAAAGCAGCATTTCAGGCTCAAACTGCATAACAAGTGTTTTTTAGAGTCTGTAATCCATTCGCTTGCGACATAAAGGCATCTTTTAAGGCAGCATGTTGCTCCACTTGTTTTAAGCCAAAATTTCGCGCCCAAACCACTGGGAAAAGTTGTGCGGTTTCCATCCAGCCAATCGCAGACATGCTATGCATCATGGCATCATTTTGTCCTTTACGACGGTGTTCATAACGCTGCAAGGTTTGCTCATGAGCCCATACGCCACGCTTTTTGTCATGCAGTAATGCATCACATAGAATTGCTGCATCCAGACAACCAATATTCACCCCTTGCCCTGCAAGAGGATGAATCACATGTGCAGCATCGCCAATCAGGGCTAAACCAGCTTTCACATATTGCTGCGCGGCACGTGCTTTAAGCGGGAATTGTGCCCGTGGTGTCGCTTCTAATATTTCACCCAACATGTGATGACTCTCGCGCGTTAAAAGTTCAGCAAATGCGCCATCATCTAGAGCTGCATATTCTTCTGCGTAATCGTCAGGTAATGTCCAGACAATCGATTGCCAATAGCCGTTTTGTTCCGGCTTTAAACTGGCCATCGGTAAAAATGCCAAGGGGCCGGTTTCAAGGAAAATCTGACGGGCCACATGTTGGTGGGACTGTGCAGTCCGAATTGCGCAAGTTAAACCTGCTTGCTTGTAATCCAATATGTCCAGATCAATAAAGGCTTGTTCCCGGACAAATGAATTTGCACCATCTGCACCAATCACCAGTTTGGTTCTAAGCTCGGTACCATCCGCCAGGTGAATATGCCAAACCCCTACACCCTGTTCTACACGTATGACTTTGACTTGGGTACGGTAATCTTGCAGCTGTTGCAGCATTTTTTGCTGAATGGCTAAATTCAAAATACTCGGCTCAACCATCGAACCTAACGTATGTTCAGCACTACGTGTATTTGGGCTGGCTTGACCAAAATTGATTTCACCATAACCATTTTTATTCCAGACCTGCATGCCGCTATAGGGCATCTGACGTGCAAGCTTTTCCCATACGTGCACTGTTTTGAGCAAATGAATCGTGGCGTGGCTAAGGGCCAAAACTCGCGGATTTGCAACAGAAAGAACTTTTTGTTCATCTAAAATAGGTGCGGCATCGAGTACAGTCGCCTGAACACCACCTTGAGCCAGCAACAATGCGGTTAAGCCACCCACCAGGCCACCACCAATCACAACAACATCTAACACCTCCAGAACGTTACTCATGCTTTTAGCCCCATTGCATAATTTGCTACCAATGGCTTAACGCCCGGAATCATATCAAAAGCAAGCAATCCGGTATTACGGATCAATTTGAGCACTGGATTTTGATTACTAAAACCACGTACCACACTGTCGCAAAACTTGATCACACGTTGTTGATCGGTTAATCGTGCCTGCTCGTAAGCAAGTAACATGCTTGGCTCACCAATATCTTCTGATTTGGATAATTGCTCTATCAGAGAGCGTACCAATACATAAGCATCTCGCATACACAGGTTAAAGCCCTGCCCTGCAACTGGGTGAATCGTATGTGCAGCATTGCCCATTAATACCACACGACCGACTGCCTGTTTTTCAGCAAGTACTTGTGACAATGGGAAACTGAAACGACGACCAGTTTTTTGGAACTTGCCTGCCCGGTCGCCATAGGTTTCTTGTAAAGCATCTAGGAAGTGCTGATCGTTTTCTTCACCGAGCCATTCACCTTCTGTACCTTTTTTCACTGGCCACACCACTGAACGACGGTATTCACCCGGTAAAGGTAGAAGTGCCAGAGGCCCTAAATGGCTAAAACGCTCGAAACCAACATGGTGATGGGGTTTCGAGGTTTGTACCGTCGTAACAATAGCGACCTGATCATAATCATACTCATCTGCACCAATGCCAAGAGCTTGACGGCAAAAAGAGTCCCGACCGTCAGCAGCAATGACCAGTTTAGCTTGCAGAGAGAAGCTTTCTTCACCACGTACAGCTTCGATATGAGCTTGATCAGTATCTTGTGTGAGTGAAATGACTTGTACACCATCAATTAATTCAATCAGGGGCTGTTTTTGCACTTCAGTGAGCAGCACACGGCCCAACCAGGCATTCTCAATTACCTGGCCAAAGCTTTCGACTTTTTCTTGATCTGCTTTTAAACGTGCCTTACCAAAACTGCCCTGTTCAGTAATATTGACTTCCAGAATAGGCGTAGCATGTTGTTGCAATGCATTCCATAAACCCAGTTCTTGATAAATTTGTACACTACGACGGGATAATGCGCTATTTCGCGCATCAAAACTGGAGTGATACGGCGCAAGATTGGCATCATCATAATTTGGATATTTGATGGCTTCTAACAGCTTTACCCCAATGTTTGCTTTAGCTAACATTAAGGCCAAACTTAGCCCCACCATACCACCGCCTACGATGATCACTTCTTGCTGCATGCCTTGATCCTTTTATGTCGTATCTAGTAAGTTTCAGATACTTATAATCTTGATTGATTTTATATTACCTCAAAGATTTTCATTTTTATAATGAATTAGCGCTTCGCTTGTAAGTGATATTCGATTGTCGGTAAATTTCGGCTATCTAACTTGCCTTTTGAGATAAAATGTAAACAGAAATATATAAGTTTTAGCTCTTCTCATAAAAAAACGGAGCTTAAGCTCCGTTTTTTCCAGGTCAACTCAGTTATTAAAATAAGCCAATAATATAAATTACGGAAGAATTGACTTAATTAGGATCCAAGTTAGTCTTTGTATTCGATCCTACTCTCTGCTAACGCATTACTCTTGTCTGAGGCTCATGATGGACTGATTTACCTAATTTAGTAGCTGTATAAATCAAATAAAGTGCAGATAAACCAACCAAGACATAAACAATTCGAGACAGAGGGCTCATTTCACCAAAGATTGCAGCGACCAAATTGAAATCAAATGCACCAATTAATCCCCAGTTGATGCCACCAATAATGGTTAAAGCATAAGCAATCCAGTCTATAGTGTTTAATCTCATAATTTTTCTCCTGCTCTTCTTTAAGTTTATTTGAGGATCAAAGAAAGTATGAGAAAAAAATCAGCTTTAATATGTTGCTTTGATGCTAAAAACCGATTTCCTATGTTGAATTCGTGTCAGTTTTTAGAACTTAAATTTTAACTGGGTTGGTTTTATTCGAGTTATGCGTGATAAACGTAAATTAAATTGCCTTTTGATTGAATGCTTATCCTGCGTTCACATTTTCTTCCTAAATCAGGTTAATTCTCCTTAAAATATATAAATGTTTCACTCAAAGATAATGCATCTTTAATAAAAAAGCCGATCATCTGACCGGCTTTTAACTCACTGTGAAACTCGCTTAGGTTACTTTCGCTTTAGCCATCAATGCTTCAATATCTTCTACTGTTTTCACCACATCCTTGGTGAGTACGAGTGGCCCATTTTCAGTCGCGACCACATCATCTTCGATACGAATGCCAATACCACGCCATTTCGTATCAACCGTTTCATCATCTGGTGCAATATATAAGCCCGGCTCAACGGTAACGACCATACCCTCTTCATAGGTGCGCCATTCACCGTCAATTTTATATGAACCTACATCATGCACATCCATACCCAACCAGTGTCCCGTACCATGCATATAGAACTGACGGAAAGATTCAGTACGGATAATTTCTTCAATATCGCCTTTCATTAAGCCAAGCTCCACCAAACCTTCAACGATAATGCGAACAGCAATATGATGCGGTTGTTTATAGGAATTGCCGACACGTACCGCATCAATCGCAGCTAGTTGTGCTTTTAGTACAACTTGGTATAAAGCTTTCTGTTCAGGACTGAACTTGCCATTAATCGGAAAAGTACGGGTAATATCCGATGCATACAGTTGATATTCAGCTGCTGCATCAATTAGAACCAGATCACCATCTTTTAGTTCTTTGTCATTTTCCACATAATGCAGAATACAGCCATTGGCACCGCCACCAACAATACTGTTATAGGCAGGAACGCAGCCATTCTTGCCAAAAATGTAATTTAGCTCAGCTTCCAGTGCATATTCCATCATGCCCGGTTTAACCGTTTGCATGGCACGCATATGTGCTTCACTACTGATATTCGATGCAATTTGCATCAAGGCAATTTCTTTTGTAGATTTGTGCAAACGCATTTCATCTAAAATACGATCCAGCTGAATCACATGTGCAGGCGCTGACGTACCTCGACGTGATTCACCATTTGCCTCAGCAATCCACTTTGCTACACGTGCATCAAAATCAGCTTGCTGGCCAATCCGATAGAACAGTTTTTGTTTATCGAGCAATTTCTCGATAATCTCTTCATCTAACAGATCGATGGCATACGCTTCATCAGCCTCATAATCATCTACTGCACCATCTACACCGGCACGGTAACCGTTCCATATTTCCATTTCCCGGTTACGTTCACGGCAGAACAAGCTATAAGTATAACCTTCATCAATAGACTCAAAAGTCTCAATGACAGCCACTGCTTCAGGTTCTGCAAATCCTGTCAGGTAGAAAAAGCTGCTGTCCGCACGAAATTTATAATCTGCATCACGGTTACGCATGGCAACCGGACTGGTGGCAATAATCGCAATACTGTGCGGACCCATTTCTTCTGCCAGGCGGTCGCGACGTTCCTGAAAATCTGCTTGAGTCAGTTTCATCATTAAGTTTACTTTTGTCTTTTATGAGTGGAGTTTATAACTTTTTAAATAGTCTATTGTTGAACCAGAATCGCCCGAATTAGCTCGGACGATGTGGAGTAAACATTTCTACAACACTGTTTAGCTCTGTAGGCGCTGTGCTTTTCAATTGAGGCTGAATCTTTTTCAGCAAAGGCGTTTCTGCAATTTCTACTTTCTTGCGTCCCAATGATAAGCTGACAGGAATTAAGCGTACAAATTCATATAACTCCTGATAGCTTTCTTCACCTTCTTCGTCATCATCAGATTCTTCAAACTCAACTGCTGCAACATCTTGAAGATGTTCAACCCATTCGACTTCATCTTGACGGATGTGACCTGAAGCCAAACCAAAACCAAGTACAACCCCTGCACACCAGTCTGCCAACGCTTGTACACGATCCGCAAGAACGTGCTCGTCATCAGGAAGAAGAGGTAAATAGTCGAGTTCATCATCTGATAAAGCATGGGCAATATCTTCCGCTTCATCTGCGAGCAGATTCAGAACATGTTCATCCAATGCTGGAATTTCAAGACTTGCTAAAATTTGTTGCCATTCATCACTGGTAGGTGCTTGAGTAACACAAACAATACCTGTAAGTAACCCATGTAACTCACTTGGGCTTGAAATCTCTTCAATTTTTGAAAAATTGTGGTGCCATTCCGACCAACCTGAAATATCGTCTTGCATTCGCTTATCCAATCTCTATACTTCGTATATATTACCTTTGTTTGCAATACTGTGCGACTACGATATGTTAGAAGAATTACAGCGTCTACAGGCGCATCTTGGCGTTTTAAAAACGCGACTTACGCATTATGAAAGTGAAAATAGTGCACTCACCGCGGCAAAAGAAAATTCTGCCGAGCATCACCACGCTCAAATTGTGCAAAAGAACGGCATTATCACCAAGAAACAAGAAGAAATAGACGATCTGAGTGAACAATTAAGTGATGCACGGTCTCAATTCAAACAATTGAATACAGATGCGAGCTCTTTAGCAGACCGTTATAGCCGTTTGGAAAAAAGTTGTACCGATCTTAAAAATCGTTTTCAGGAAATTCTGGCTGAACGTAATGAATTACGTGTCATTAAAGAAAAAATGCAAAATGAACAACGTCTTGCTCAACAAGAAATTCAGGGTTTGCAGCAGGAACGAGAAAGATTGTTACAAAAAAATGAACATGCCAAGGCTAAGGTTGAAGCCATTATTCAGCGTTTGTCTATTTTAGGAACTGCTCAAGACCAGCACGCGCAAGAAATTCAACAACTTGCCCATCCGACAGAAGCCAATGAGGACATTTAAGCATGAGTGAACAAATTGCTGTTGAGCTGCGCGTATTGGGACATAATTTTCGTTTAGCCACCACTGAAACTGAAAAGGCTGATTTGGAACGTGCGGCTGAATTGTTAAATGGAAAATATGATGATTTTCGTCGTAAAGCCCCACGTCTAGAGCCAACCAAACTGATTATTATGGTTGCGCTGGAGTTGATGCAAGAAGTGCTCGCGATGAATAAATCGTTGCAAGAGTACGCTCACTGCGAACGCTTATTGGCGACCATTTTAGAAGATGTGGATGATTTGGCTTAATTTTTGTTAAAATCGGGTAAAGTATCGGCAGTTGAAATCTAAGTTTACAGTTCCTGCACACGGATGATTTGCCAATACGCGATTATTGGTTATACTTGTTTCATCTCTGAGATGTTCGCCAGCGAGTCAGATTCCCCTGAGCCGATATCTACATCCCCGGATGCGTTCTGTATATTTAGAGTGTATGCCTGCCTTCGTGTAGGTAACCCAGCAAGTATGCGCCGCGTCCACCTTGAACTTTAGGGTTCAAGGGTAATGACATGCAGCGGCATCTTCGGAGTGTTTTTAGTTACTTATTTGAAAACAAATCTAATAAAAATTTCTACCTCTTTCTTTGTTCTTTTTTAAGTATTTGTATACTCTATATATAAAACTATTTTCCCAGCTCTGCGAGTTAGACTAAAAGAGGTCTGAGAAGAAAATTAATATTCCTATTTTAATTTATTGAAGATTTAATCAAAAAATATAGTTAATCTACAGGCCAAACCCGTATTCAGTTCGAGTATTGATATTCTTCATATATCAGATATTTCACTTAAAATTAACAGCGGGTCTTAGATTTTTATCTGAAGTAAATACCTACAACATAAAATAAAACCTGTACTGCTTCCCTAATTCCCCAATTCCGTATGCATAAGTTTTAAATCAGTAAGCGGGGCGGGTTTCGCATAAAAATAACCCTGAAGCAAATCGCAACCTTGCTGATATAACAAACTGGCCTGTTTCAGTGTTTCTACACCTTCGGCCACCACTTCTAAATTAAGCTGATGTGCCAGGTGAATAATGGATTGAACAATCGCAGCATCCTGATTATTTATGGTTAATTCTTCAATAAAGCTACGGTCCAACTTGATTTGATTGATGGGTAAACGGCGTAAATAACTGAGGCTTGAATAACCGGTACCAAAGTCATCAATTGCTACTTGTACCCCTAAAGCACGTACCGATTTTAAAATTTCTACTGTTCTTTCTGCCCCTGTGATAATTACACCTTCTGTAATTTCAATTTTAAGCAATTCAGGAGACAAATGACTTATTTCCAGCACATAGTTAAGTCCCTCTAGAAAACCGGTTCTACCGAACTGTAAGGGAGAAATATTGACTGAAACGGTAAGCTGAGTATTGTGTTGCCGGTTCCATTCAGCAATATCTAAACAGGCTTTTTCTAATACCCATTGACCAATCGCGACAATCTGTCCAGTTCTTTCTGCTAAAGGGATAAACACATCCGGGAAAATATAGCCTCGCTCTGGATGACACCAACGTACAAGCGCCTCCACCCCCTTAACCCTTCCAGTCGAGGGGTGAACCAGAGGTTGATAAAACAGATTAAACTGTTTCTGCTGGATAGCTTCCCTAAGTTCCAGACGCAAATGTGCATAATCTATTTCTGGTACAATTTTATTATTACTTTCTTTATACCATTGCCAAGTATTACGACCTTGTTTTTTTGCTTCCTTCATTGCCAAAACAGACTGATATAAGAGCTCAGTAGACTGTTGTATAGAACCGTTATCTACGGCTATGCCAATACTGGCACTCAAATGGATCGGGTGATTATCTACCTGAAAAAGTTGTGAAAGAAGATCGAGAATCTTTTCGGCTAATGCAATGACGCTCTTCTGATTCTGGGGACCCGATATCAGTAATGCAAATTCATCTTCAGCAAAACGACTGAGAAAATCATCTTCTTTTAGAAAATTTTGCAGCCGCTCACCCACACTCTTGAGAATTTGATTACCTACCTGATGCCCCAAGCTATCATTCATAGACTTAAAGTCATCTAGATCTATGTAAAACAGGATTAAAGGCTTTAAACTATCGCGTTGTGATTCAAAAGATTGCTCTAAAAAAATTTCAAAAGCTTTCTGATTAGGTAATCCAGTTAAATAATCATGGCTGTGTTGATGCTTAATATATTCCTCATGAATACGTTGTTGAGTCGTATCTTCCTGAATTCCCAGAAAATGACTACAATTCCCCTCTTTATCCAACACAGGTCCCAACGTTAAACGGCTCCAGAACCAGCTTCCATCCTTACAATAATTTTTTAACGTAAGCTGAACTTCTTTTTGTTCTATCACTGCTTGCTTGAGTAATAAAACCTGCTCTAGATCGGTATCGAAACCCTGTAAAAAATTGCAGCTCTGTCCGATTATTTCTTGCTCTGTATAACCTGTTAAATTAAGGAATGCAGGATTACCATAAACCATTAACATTTCTTCAGATGCATCAGTAATAAATATAGCGTTAGGACTCGCTTCTACCCCAAGTTTCAATAGGCGTAAATTTTCCTGATTTTTTCGACTTAGGCTAATGTCGCGTGCTATCCCAAATACCCCTGTAACTTTTTGATTTTGTTTAACAGGCAAATTAGTTAGCTCAAGCCACAAGATTTCTCCTGAGGCATTATAAATAGGGATTTCATAATATTGAGCCTTACCTTGACTCGCTTCTTCAAATGCAGCGTTAGCCAATTGATGATATTCAGCAGGAATAAATGCACAGTAATGTTGGCCCCGAATTTGCTTTTCAGAAAAACCCGTAATTTCACGACATGCAATATTTGTGTTTAGAATATGCCCGTGTATATCAAGTTCAAAAATTACATCGGGATGATAAGTATAAAATGAACTATATTTTTCATTCATGACCAGTCGTCGTTGGCGTTCATCGTTGAGTTCAATCGCTAATGCAACTAAGGTTGAAGCTTGTTCTAAAAGCTTAATATGACGTTCAGTTGGTATTTTTGAGGTTTTGTAATAAGTTGCAAAAGTTCCATAGAGGGTGCCTGTCGCGCTTATGATAGGTGAAGCCCAACAGCTAGAGAGTTTTTCCGCTTTAATCACGGCACGATACGCCTCCCAATGATCATCTTTCATCAAGTTTGGACTAATCACCACCTTGCGCAGAAATGCAGCCGCTCCAAAGGCTCCCTGATGTGGACCTATTTTTAAGCCATCGATTGCTGTGCAATACTGATCTGAAAAATGCTGTTTCCCACTGACCAGTTTTAAAGTCTGCTCTTGTTCTGAATAGAGCATAATAGTGACTAGTGCATTTGAAATACATAATTCAAGCCACTGGGTAACTGCATTCAAAATACAGGTAAGATCTGTATGTTGTCCAATGAGGTTAAAAATATGCTGGGTACCCTGGTCATCATATTTTTTTTTCATTTATAAACCCTATCTTCCGTGGCTTTGCTACATTTCAAGTCCAACTCTAGCTTAATTAGCACAGGAAATGTGTGTTTATTCGAGTATAAGTGAGCAAGATTAATTAGAGAAATATTTGATTGAATATTTCTGTAAACATTCATTTATTTTATAAGCAATTTTTAAAACCTTGATAATAGCAATAATTAACTTTATTGCCCTTTTTTCAATAAAACTCAATTTAGAACTATAATTTCAAAATAAATAGGTTTGCCCCATAAGCTCACCTTGCGATCAGGTCGTCATAATGAAATATAGCCCTGATCAATAGCGGTATTTAAGATAAGATGAAATAAGAAGTTCATTGTTAGCTTTATATAAAATCCCCCATATAAAAAGCCCCATCTACTTTCTCAAGCGATGGGGTATCTAGCAGCATGTATGTACAGAACTGAAGAAAATTTATTCAGATTTAGTCTGGTCATATTTCTGATATTCGACTTCAGTAAATATATTAGACTCATAATCGTGCACAGGAATACAAAATAATTTACTTAGAAACCTAATCATAGTCTTCACCTGTATTAATAAGTTAATGTTCAGAAAATAAAATTAGCGATGCAATTGTTGATATACCCATTTCAAAAATTCATTTTTATCCCTTAATGGAGGTGCCAATTTAATATTAATGATTTCTCGACTTCCAAATTTACCTACAATCTTGCCAGGCGAATCAAATCTGATTGCAGTAGGAAAATCTTCATGTATTGCCGAAAAAAACTCCAGCAATAAATCCAGCTCACTTTTCGATTTAAAGCCAGGTCTTTCTGCAATAAAGTTATAAACTTGCTGCAATATATGAAAATTAGCACTATTTTTCATTTTTTTTAATCAAGTAAGTGGTTAATTAAGCTATATATAGTGCATGCATCTCTCTTTATATTTAGAAAATATTTGTTAAGTATTTGTTTATTTTTATTACAAAAAAAGCCCATTTTCACATGGGCTTTTAATTTTTTATTTTGTGTACTGATCCACTTTTCCAAGACAACGCGGCTTGAAAGAAATACTAGTTCCTCCTAATAACTTAGGCATATTCCTCTGTTAAGACTTTAAATACTTTTCCTGTTCGAGGATGAGTAAATGTCTCGTCATAACTTAAATCAATTACTTTGTCTGTAAGCGCAATTTTAAACAAAGGTATCCATGCTTCATCATTACTGGCTTCCTGTTGAGCTCTTTCATAAATTCGCTCTACAACAATCTCTGTGCCGCAACTACTTTTAGCACTGACCTCTTTTAATTTATGAAGTTTAGGCATATTTGTATCTCTCTTATTTTTCCAAGACATTATAAAAAGGCGCTAAGTAAAAATTGTAAATTTTATAATTAGATATGTAATGATTTCTTTAGAGTTAGAAACTCATTTAATATTTTTAGTAAGGTTAGAATAAGAAGCTCTAAGCCAGTTGATTAACCTTTCTCCTCCTTTCTTATCGCACATGCAGATTTTATTGTTTCAGCATGAAAGGCATATCTCTATATAAATAGAAACTATTTTTGTAAGCAACCAAAAAATCTCCAGATAAAAAGCATTATAGAGCGTAGCAATTATGATCATACATTCACTTATGCAGCAGTTCTGCTCAGGCTCGCAATATTGTAGAGATTAGAAGAAACTCTGCCAGAAGCATGACTAAGTTTCTAACATGCTACAAAGGTCTTACATTTTAACTGTTCATGGCAGCTGCACGAGTACGGTTGTATTGCTCACCCTAAAACAAGATGAAAAAGTGTGCTAACGAATCGGGTTTAAAACAGTTATGGTCTTATGCCTATACAATGAAAATGATTTATAGAAGGTTCTAGAAAAGTTTCGAAGCAGAGTGATTGTCCATTTAAACAAGAGCATGAATGAGCTGTCATTACGCCCTCTCGTATATTGAATGCACAAAGTCATAGCACAGACCTGTCAGACAATACAGACCAATAGACTTCAGCAGATATCTCTCTTAGTTAAAAATATTTCATTAAAAATCGTTAGCATAACTTTATGATCAGGTCGAAATTAAAAAGGGATCTATTTCAGATCCCTTTTTAGATACTTAGATTCAATACTTTCTTCAATCTATTTTCATGACTATTTTTTAGTCAAAAAATACCCAAAATTTTCATCTTGACTATGCGCTATGAATGCCTAGGCTTTCAGTCTTATTCAGATTTTTGCAAACGTAGTGCATTAATCACCACAGATAAAGAACTTAAGGACATCGCTACCGAGGCAAGCATCGGTGTTAATAACAGACCTGTTAATGGATAGAAAATACCTGCCGCAACTGGCACGCCTAAGCCATTATAGACAAAAGAAAATGCCAAGTTCTGCTTCATATTTTTTACGCCCAGTTTCGCCATATGAATGGCATCAGCCACACCGCGGATATCCCCTTTGACCAGGGTCACTTGTGCAGTCTGTTTGGCAATATCGGTACCATTGCCCATCGCAATCCCGACATTGGCTTGTGCAAGTGCAGGTGCATCGTTAATCCCATCGCCTGCCATTGCCACAACTTTTCCTTGCGCCTGAAATTTTTTCACGATGTCTAATTTTTCAATCGGGGTGCAGTTACCATAGACCTGCTGAATTCCTAGCTCAGCCGCAACCAGTTTTGCATTTTGTTCATGGTCACCTGTAGCCATCACCACCTCTATGCCATCAGCAATCAGCTGATCTATTACCTGATGTGCATTGTGTTTAATCGCATCATGAATCGAGATATATGCCAAAACTTGCTGTTCATTGGCCAAGAAGCTAATTACATTCCCCTTTGAACGTTGCTGATCAAGTTGCGCTTGAATATTTTCATTTAACGTTAAGCCCAGTTGATCAATCAGCTTTTGACTGCCCACATACAATATTTGATTTTCAATGTGACCTTTGACACCAAAGCCTGTGACATCTTCAAAGTCATTAACTTTAATCAATTGATTATTCGGAATGAGCTTTGTCAAAGTTTGTGCAATTGGATGAGTTGAATATTGCTCAATTGATGCAATCCATTGTTCTACTTGCACTTGCTGAACTGTATCTGAAAGCAGTTTAATCTCTTTCAGGCTCGGTTTACCTTCAGTCAAGGTTCCGGTTTTATCAACAATTAAAGTCGTGACTTTGCTTAAAGCTTCAATCGCTTCTGCATCTTTAAACAGTACACCTTTTTGCGCTGCCCGGCCTGTGGTCGCCATCACCGACATCGGGGTTGCCAGACCTAAGGCACATGGACAAGCAATAATCAGTACAGCCACTGCACACATGAGTGCCAAATCAAATTGAGCTTTGCCAAACACCATCCAGGCAATAAAGGTCAACACACTAATTGCTAAAACAATCACCACAAAATATTTGGCAAATACATCGGCAAGACGTTGCAACGGTGCTTTTGAACGCTGTGCTTCGGCTACGGTTTGAATCATTTTTGCTAAGGTGGTATTTGCGCCCACTGCCGTGGTTTGAATGCGGATACTACCCTGCTGATTCACCGTACCGCCAATCACCCGGTCATCAATTTCTTTTTTGACCGGAACAGGTTCACCCGTCATCATCGCTTCGTCAACATAGGTTTTACCTTCCACCACAATGCCATCGAGTGGGATCTGATCACCGGAAGAAATCTGTAAGATATCACCCTGTTTTACCATGCCAACATCCACTTCCACCACCTGATCATGCTGCACCAGTTTTGCGGTATGCGGCTGCAGTTTCAGCAAGGATTTAAGTGCGTCTGCTGTTTTGGCACGGGCTTTCAACTCCATAATTTGCCCAAGCAGACTTAATGACACAATCATACAAGCCGCTTCATAATAGACAGCGACCCCATGACCGGTTTTGGCCTGCATGGGAATTAAAGATGGGAAAATGGTTGCAACCACACTATAAATAAAAGCTGCAAGCACCCCAACACCAATCAAGCTCCACATGTTGAGGTTGTGGGTTTTATAAGAGATCCAGCAGCGTTCAATGAATGGTTTACCCGCCCAGAGCACCACTGGAATAGAAAGCACCAGTTCAATCCAGGGCTGAATATGCTGCGGAATAAAAGCATGAATATGCGAACCCATCGCCAATACAAACACAATTAAAGTCAGCGGTAAAGTCATCCAGAAACGATGACTGAAATCGACCAGCTCAGGATTCGGCGCATCATTTAAGGTCGGTTGCATCGGCTCTAAAGCCATCCCACAAATTGGACAGGTTCCTGGTCCTTTTTGCACAATTTCAGGGTCCATGGGACAGGTATAATCCATGTCCGCAGCGCCTTCCGGTACAGGTCGCTGATCCGCCGGTATCAGATAAAACTCCGGGTCGCCTTTAAATTTTTCCAGACAAGACGGATTACAGAAATAGTAACTTTTAGTCTGATACTCTGTTTTTAAATCGGTTGCCGTATCCACTGACATGCCACATACAGGATCGATCTCTGAACTCTGTGCAGATGAAGGATGAGTTCCGTCACAACAGCCAGATTTCTTTTCTTCAACTGCTAATTTTTCTTGTGAACTGCAGCAGGAGGAAACTGTTTGCTTAGTTTGCAGATATTGTTCAGGCTGCTGGGTAAATTGAGTCAGACAGCGTTCTGAACAGAAATAATAGTCTTGCGATTGAAACTGAGTGTGAAACTTAGAATCCGTTTTAACCTGCATGCCGCAGACCGGATCAATATATTGCTGCGCTTCAGCTTTTTGACCGCCACAGCATGGAGATGAGGCCGCTACAACTTTAGCTTTATTTGCACAGCCACAGCCTGATTTAGGCTTGGTTTCTTGAAGGTAAGCTTCAGGTTTTTTAATAAACTTTTGTTTGCAGCCATCACAACAAAATAAATATTTTTTCCCCAGATATTCAAAATAATGTTCTGAACTTTCCGAAATGTTCATGCCACAAACTGGATCAACTTTTACCAATTCAAGACCTGAAGCCTGTTTTTTACAGCAGGAAGATTTTTGTTGCTCATTCATCCGACTCACCTGTTTTATTCTTGCATTGTGTTAGCATAAAGTCTGTACCTAGGTACAGAGTCAAGTCATTTGAGGATATTTTATGCTCACCATCGGAAAACTGGCCAAACAGTGTCATGTAAATGTCGAAACCATTCGTTATTATCAACGCATCGGTTTAATGCGCGTGCCTGAAACCACGCAGAACTATCGTTATTACAATGATAAAGATATGGAAACCTTAAGCTTTATTCAAAAAGGCAAAGATGCAGGTTTGCAACTTAGTGAAATACAGGAATTACTGCAACTTCAGCTCGATGATCGAGAGCAAGTGAGACATGTCATTGAGCAACGATTAAAAAAAATCGATCAAAGAATCCGGGAATTACAAGCACTCAAAACCCGTTTAAGCAGCTGGATAGATGAATGTAAAACTACAAATGACAGCGGTTGTCCGATTTTGAAAGAGCTGAAAAACAGTTAAACTCCTTTTACGATGAAGATTTTTGTATTTTTGGGAACGAATAAAAGATGTCAGTGGATTTAAAAATTTTACGCAAGCAACTTCGACATCAACGTAGAGTCGTTTCCAGTTTTCAACAAAAGCAAGCTCAACAAAAAGTACTTCAGCAACTTATCCGGCTAAAATCTTTTCAGCATGCAAAAAAAATTGGTGTTTACCTGCATGCTTTTGGAGAGCTTAATACCAACCAGATTATCGAGTACTGTTTTAAACAGCATAAACAAGTTTATTTGCCGATGATTTGCAATATGAACCAGCAATTGCACTGGGTTAAAATCACGCAACAACAATATCGAAACAATCGGTTCTCCCATCATCCTTTCGGTATGAAAGAACCCATGGCCAGTCGCGGCTTGCATGTATCTAAACTCGACCTGTTAATCATGCCTTTATTGGCCTGCGATATTTATGGCACACGCATTGGTATGGGTGGCGGCTACTATGACAAAACCTTAGCCAGTGCGGGCCAGCGCCCTTTTCGTTTAGGAATTGCACATGACTTTCAGTTGATTGAGCAACGTTTGCATCGTGAAACTTGGGATCAACCTCTGGATGCCTTACTCACTCCTTCACGTTATTTATATTTCAAACGCTAATCCGGTATTTTCTGACCACCATGAACACTTCTAAATCATACATTTACCTATTTTTTATATATTTTCATTGGTTCGACCCTTGTAATTTTTGAAATACACTTCACTATAAAAATATGGCAACACCATTGTTACTCATTAGGAGTGCCCATGTCTGAAATTATTATGAATCAAGAAACCTTAGTTACACAGGTTCCAAGCGTATTACCACTTTTAGCGCTACGAGATGTAGTGGTTTATCCACACATGCAAATTGCGTTATTTGTAGGTCGTGAAAAATCGATCAAAGCAGTTGACGTGGCTCGTAACAGTGACAATCTTGTATTTGTAGTTGCACAACAAGATTCTCTTACAGAAGAAATTGATCACGACAACTTATATCAATACGGTACTGTCGCGAAGATTGTGCAAGTTGTGAATCATGAAAATGATGAAAACTGTATAAAAGTACTCATTGAGGGTTTACAGCGTTCCAAACTGGTAAAAATCATCGACAATGATGAATATTTATCGGCCGAACATGCTATTAGCCCAATGACAGTTAATGTTGAAGCTGACTCTCAAGAAACACGTGTGCAAGAACTGCGCGCTTTATTTGCCCAATATGCAGAAGCAAAATTACGTAATGCACGTGAATTGATTACTGCTGCAAATAAAATCGACGACTTATTGCAACTATTGTTCTTTGTGGCTACTCGTGTGCCATTGAACATCGATGTAAAACAAAAGTTTCTGGAACATGATGACTTTGAAGCACATTTGACTGAACTCATGACTTATTTGTTACAACAATCTGAAGAACAACAGATTGAACAAACCTTGCATGACTCGGTAAAACGCCAAATGGAGAAAAACCAGCGCGAATATTTCCTGAATGAAAAAATGAAGGTGATTCAGCGCGAACTTTCTGACATGAACGGCGGTGCTGAAGATGACGTTGCTGAAATTGAACGTCGTCTTGAAGAAGCTGATTTACCTGAACACGTACGCAAAAAAGCGGAATCTGAATTCCGTAAGCTTAAAGCAATGCAACCTGCTTCAAGTGAAGCTGCTGTGGTGCGCAATTATATTGAGGCAATTTTAGATACGCCTTGGAATAAAGCTAGCAAAGTCAGCATTAACCTGAACAAAGCACAAGAGATATTGGACGCTGACCACTATGGTCTAGATGAAGTTAAACAACGTATTGTTGAATATCTGGCTGTTCAATCACGCGTGAAAAAACTCAAAGGTCCAATTCTTTGCCTGGTTGGTCCTCCAGGGGTAGGTAAGACTTCACTGGGTGAATCCATTGCTAAAGCCACAGGTCGTGAGTTTGTACGTATGGCTTTAGGTGGCGTGCGTGACGAAGCGGAAATCCGTGGTCACCGTCGTACCTATATTGGTGCGATGCCGGGTAAAGTGGTGCAGTCTTTAACAAAAGTAGGCGTGAAGAACCCGCTGTTCTTGCTCGACGAAATTGACAAGATGGCACAAGACTACCGTGGTGACCCTGCTTCTGCCCTGCTTGAAGTACTTGATCCATCACAAAACAGCAAGTTTAACGATCACTATTTAGATCTTGATCTTGACCTGTCAGAAGTGATGTTTATCTGTACTGCAAACAGCATGAATATTCCTGAAGCTTTGCTTGACCGTATGGAAGTGATTCGTCTACCGGGTTATACCGAAGAGGAAAAAGTCAATATTGCTGAGCGTTACCTTGTTCCTAAAGCCATTAAGGACAACGGTTTACGTGGTAAAGAACTGACTATTCATGAAGAAGCAATTCGTGACATCGTGCGTCGTTATACTCGCGAAGCGGGTGTACGTAGCCTTGAACGTGAAGTGTCAAAAATTGCACGTAAAGTCGTGAAAGAAGCGGTGAGCAAAAAAGCCAAAAACTTGCATATCGATGTGACTGCTGAAAATCTGTCTGATTACCTGGGCGTACATAAGTTCGATTTTGGTATGGCAGAAGAAGAAGCACAAGTGGGTCGTGTAAATGGTTTGGCTTGGACGTCAGTCGGTGGTGAATTGCTTTCGATTGAAGTTGCTGCGGTAAAAGGTAAGGGTAAATTCATTACCACCGGTTCCCTCGGTGATGTCATGAAAGAATCCATTACCGCTGCAATGACTGTGGTTCGTACCCGTGCAGATGCCCTCGGTATTGAGGCTTCAAGATTTGAAGAAACCGATATTCATGTGCATTTACCTGAAGGTGCAACTCCGAAAGATGGTCCATCTGCAGGTTTGGCATTAACTACTGCCTTGATTTCTGCCTTCACTGGCATTCCAGTTCGCGCGGATATCGCGATGACGGGTGAAACCAACCTGAGTGGTCGTGCAATGCGTATTGGTGGCTTAAAAGAGAAACTTTTAGCAGCACATCGCGGTGGCATTAAACTGGTCTTTATCCCTCAGGAAAATGTTCGTGACTTGGTGGAAATTCCCGAAAATGTAAAAGCAGGTCTTGAAATTAAAGCAGTGAAAAGTATCGATGAGATCTTGCCATTGGCTTTAATCGAAACACCGAAACCTTTGCCTAAAAATCCGATTGTAAAACCGGTTGAAGAAAGCAAAGCCGCACGTCATTAATCGCATTTGGATACAAAAAAGAGAGCTTCGGCTCTCTTTTTTTATGATGAAAAGTTTTACTATATTAGTAAAGCATAATCTTGAAAAATGTACATCTAATCCTCATTTATTATTATAGAGACCCAAATGCGCTGTAAGTTTCTGATTAACAAGTTATGTGAATGGTCATCTACATCTCCAGGTGGATGACCTTTTGATCGCAGTTCCAGTATTCATTCAGGGACTGCGTTTTTTATGCGTTATTTATTAATCCGATTGAACCATTAAGCTATAAACCAGTCCGTCTACCACACTGGCCATTTTTCCAACATTCAGTGTTTTTAAGGTATCTCCCTTGGTATGGTAATGCTTATTTCGGAAAGAAGCGGTATCGGTAATCATCAGCGCAGGAATCCCGAATTTCCGATAATTCACATGATCAGAAAATTCCATTGCTGATACAAAAGAGGGTGTGGCCAATCTTTGACACTCTAAACGGTTAAGAATTTGCATGGCTTGACAATACTTTGCCCCTAGCTCATAAGACTGTAAATTACTCACCGCTGCAATAAAATTACCATGACTTGGATAGACCCACTTTAAACCGGCTGGATATTGCTGTACAAGATTTTCATCATAGTAGCCAATCATTTCTAAAATATAGACCCCACGAATTTGCTCCTTTTGCGCTTGTACCGACTTGGCGTGCACATAACTTCCCATCTGCTCGGTTTTGAAAAATGGCGGTTCTTGCAAGGTATAAAATACAAATTCTATATTATGTGCCAACTGTGACTTCTGCTGCGCAAGGATGCGTGCCGTCTCAATCACCCCCGCCACCCCAGAAGCATTGTCATCAGCGCCCTGTTGCTCCCCAAACACATCATAATGCGCACCGACAATCACTTTATCAGCATGACCGGCTGTTAAGGTACATACTACATTTCGATAGCCCAAACCATTCACCGAATAATTTTGATACTGGCACGGTATACCAAACAAACGCATCTGTTCTTTAATCCAGGCAGAAACGCGTTGCAATTCTTGTGTGTTTTTATAATTACGATACCCCTGCTGACCTGTAATTTGCTCCAGATAGACTTTTAAATTATCAGTACTCGCTGGAGTTACGTTCGGTAATGCCCAAATTGAAGGACTAAAAAAAATAGTGCAAAGGAAGATGCCCCACAACAAGTCTAAATTTCGATTATTTTTGAATCGCATTTATTATTAGTCTCCTTTTATTCTTCATATTTAATCCATTACAGAAGATTAATGCAGCATCTCGCTCCACTTTTCAATTGCAATTTGTTGCGCAAAATAAGTAAAACCAGTTTTAGCGTTTATAATAACGATGACTTTCAAATTATCGAATCTTATGAAAATCCGTATTATTACCATCGGTCAAAAAATGCCAGCTTGGGTCCTCACTGGTTTTGAAGATTACTTCAAACGTATTCAGCCTTTTGTACAGACTCAAATTATTGAATTACCCATGGCAAAACGTGGTAAAAATGATTCGGAAGCGGATATTTTAAAATATCGCCAGCTTGAAGGAGACAGTATTTTGAATGCACTGAAGCATAATGAAACCCTGATTGCGCTTGAAGTCGGTGGTAAAGAATTCAGTACGGAGAAACTGGCGGAAACCATGAAAGGCTGGATGCTTGAAGGCAATGACGTGGTTTTGGCCATTGGCGGGCCAGATGGTCACTCTGAAGCGGTGCGTAAAGCCGCTGCATGGCACTGGTCGCTGTCCAAGCTGACCTTGCCCCACCCGATGGTTCGAGTGATGCTGATCGAGCAGCTATACCGTGCCATGAGTATTAACCATAACCATCCTTACCATCGTGCAGGTTAAAGCAACCATTTGAAATATTCATTTTTGTTTTTATCGAATTCATATAAAGAGTTTTTCATATTTCGTCTGGTTTCTTCATCGTTGCATATCTGCAACAACATGTTGAAATATACTCTATTTATTCTATCTGCTCTTTTTGGCATTATAACCATTACACCCCCAATCGATATTATTTAAATTAGGCGCATTGTCATGAATTTACAAACTTTACCCGGTTTATTTATTTCACATGGATCACCCATGCTTGCGCTTAACCCAGAACAAGTCGGACCAGCTTTACATCGCCTGAGTTTAAATCTTCCCAAACCTGAAGCAATTATAGTGATGTCGGCACATTGGGAAAGTAATGCCCTAGAAGTGAGTAGCAGCGTACGTCCAGAAACCTGGCATGACTTCCGCGGTTTTCCAGCTGAACTGTATGAAATGCGCTACACTGCGCCTGGTCAGCCAGAACTTGCTGAGGAGATCTTACATCTTTTCGCCGATGCTGGCTTGGCCGCACATGCCAATAGTACCCGTCCTCGTGATCATGGCGTGTGGATGCCCTTGCTGCATATGTATCCAGAAGCTGATATTCCTGTGGTAGAAATTTCCTTGCCCATGAACATGTCTGCGGACGAGATTTATAAAATTGGCGAAACACTGGCGCCATTACGGGAAAAACAGATATTGATCATTGGTTCAGGCAGTATTACCCATAACCTGGCTGAGCTTGCTTGGCGCGGTGAACCTGCTGACGTACCTGAATGGGCATCGACTTTCCGTAATTATGTGGTCAACAAACTGACCCATCAAGATTATGCGGCTGTACTGGATTGGAAAAATATTCCGCATGTGCAACGTAATCACCCAAGTCTAGAACATTTTGCGCCGCTATTTTTCGCAATGGGAACCGGTCAGCGATTTAATATTGTACATAGTAGCTTTAGTATGGGTTCACTCGGTATGGATATTTATCGTTTTGACTGATGCCTACTAACTTATAATTTTTTATTAACAATCAACAAAAAATTAGTTATGGATACATTTTGATACTTAACTCATCAGAATGTATCCATATTTTTTAAATAGTCATACGTTATTCTATTAAAAATTCTTCAAAACTCAGTACTTTTAACATGAAATTTAAATTTTTAGCGATTGCTCTTTTCCCACTCACGCTTGCGGCTTGCCAATCTGGTGATATTCAAAAAGCTGGAGATGTTGCCGTGTCTATATTACAACAACAAAATGCCGATAAGACGCTTGCTTCTTATCAATGGAGTACTAATACCGGGACTGCACCTAAACCTTTAGTGCTTCATTTTGATGATAAAGGTCGCTTGAGTATTGCAACCAGCTGCAATGGTATGGGAACCAGCTGGAAAGTGGAAAACAATCAAATTGTAACGGGTGATTTAATGGCCACCCAAATGGCTTGTCCAGAAGCTTCCATGCAACAAGAGGCCGTAGCCTCAGATTTGTTTAGTAACCGCAAAGCACCTTTTATTTTAGATCTCAAAGATCCGCAAAATCCAACTTTAACGGTCATTTCGGCTAAAGGCCAAAAATACATTTTCACCGGAAAAATGACACCCGAAACAAAATATAACACTCAGGCTGAAATGATTTTCTTGGAAATTTCACCTGAAACCAAGCCATGTACTGGTGTAGCACCACAAACATGTTTACAGGTACGTGAACTTAAATACAATGACAGCGGCATTAAAACCCAAGTCGATAAAGACTGGAGTTTATTTTACGATCACATTGAAGGTTTTGAGCATAATCCTGCTGAACGCCAAGTAATTCGGGTGAAGCGTTATGAAATTAAGAATCCGGCAGCCGATCAATCAAAATATGCATATGTGTATGATATGACTGTAGAACGTGCTAGTGTAAAATAATTCTGCTTAATTCAGATATAAAAAAACCGATGCTTAGCACCGGTTTTTTTATATCTGAAAATATATTCTTAGAATACGCCTTGAGCCAACATCGCATCGGCAACTTTTACGAAGCCAGCAATGTTCGCACCATCAACATAGTTTACAGAACCATCTTCTTTAACACCGTATTTAACACAGTTGCGGTGAATTTCTTTCATGATTGCATGTAGACGTTCGTCAACTTCTTCGAAAGTCCAGCCCAAACGAATCGCGTTTTGAGACATTTCAAGACCAGAAGTTGCAACCCCACCAGCATTTGACGCTTTACCTGGTGCATAAAGAATTTTCGCTTCAACGAATTTCTCAACAGCATCTAATGTAGATGGCATGTTTGCACCTTCAGCAACACAGATCACGCCATTTGCAATCAACTGAACTGCATCATCCGCATCCAACTCGTTTTGAGTTGCACATGGAAGTGCGATATCACATTTGATTGACCAAGGACGCTTGCCTTCAAGGTATTCAAAACCGTGTTTAGACGCGAATTCTGAGATACGACCACGTTTTACGTTTTTAAGTTCCATCACTTCAGCAAGAAGTTCGTCAGTGAAGCCATCTTTAATGTAAACAGTACCCGCAGAGTCAGAAAGCGAAACCACTTTCGCACCCAAATACATTGCTTTTTCAGCAGCATATTGTGCAACGTTACCAGAACCTGAAATGGTTACAACTTTGTCTTTAAAGCAGTCGCCACGAGTTTTCAGCATTTCCTCAGCGAAATAAACTGTACCGTAACCTGTTGCTTCTGGACGAGCCAATGAACCACCGAAAGTCAGACCTTTACCTGTAAATACACAAGCAGTGTCATTACTCAATTTTTTCATCATGCCGGCCATGTAGCCAACTTCACGGCCACCCACACCAATATCCCCCGCAGGGATGTCAGTATTTGAACCTAAGTGACGGTACAATTCAATCATTAATGCTTGGCAAAAACGCATGATTTCGCCTTCAGACTTACCTTTAGGATTGAAGTCTGAACCACCTTTACCACCACCCATCGGGAGGGTAGTTAAGGCATTTTTAAAGGTCTGTTCAAAACCTAGGAATTTAAGAATTGAGAGGTTCACAGATGGGTGGAAACGCATACCACCTTTGAATGGACCGATTGCTGAATTGTACTGTACACGGAATGCACGGTTGACATGTGTTTGACCTTTGTCATCAACCCAAGAAACACGGAATTGAATCGCACGTTCTGGCTCAACTAAGCGTTCAAGTAGACCATGATCAGCATACTCTGGGTTCTTTTCAATGAACGGCCAAAGGCTAGTCATTACTTCTTCTACCGCTTGTAGAAATTCTGGTTGATGTGCATCACGTGATTTAACGTAATCTAGGAAGTCGTTAAGGCTGTTATATTTCAACACTTAATCCTCAGCAGAAAGATGGATCAAAATTGGTCAAATTTTCAAAAAATGATAATTTTTGGCGCAAAATATTAAATAGCTTTTGTAACAATAGCACAATACTTTTTTTTAAAAAAATTAAATAATATTTAATAACATATATTTATTTTAATTATAACCATTTTCTTATCTTAGTACTAAAGCGAGGCTGTGTGACTGTTTTTGCTATCTTTTCGCCCGATAATAAGGCGCTTATAGCTTCATTTTCGCGCATAAGATTAAAAGGTGAAAACATGCTAAAATCCTCTACTTCGTTTTAATCTTCTTTCAGTATGCTGCTATTTCTTCAGCAGTCGTGGTCTACACATGAATTCGCAACTTGCTCTCATCCAAGATATTGATGCCCTTCTTCCTCAAACCCAATGTGGCTTATGTGGTCATCGGGATGGATGTTTACCTTATGCAAAAGCCATAAGCGAGGGTGAAGAAGCCAATAAATGTGTTCCAGGGGGTCAACCCGTTGCCGATGCTCTAGCCCATTTACTCGGTCGTGCTCAACTGCAAGCCGAAGCAAGTGTTTGGCCAATTCAAAGTGATGGTCGTCCACAACGCATGAAAGCCATTATTCGTGAAGACGAATGTATCGGTTGTACCAAATGTATTAGTGCCTGCCCTGTAGATGCCATAATTGGCTCGGGCAAACTCATGCACAGCATTTTGACTGACCTGTGTACTGGCTGCGAACTGTGTATTCCCCCTTGCCCGGTCGACTGCATTGATTTGATTGAAGATCATCATGCGGTGCTTGATGAGAGTATGCGGATTGCGGAACAAGATGACTTGCGCAACCGCTATTACGCGCATATTCAACGTGAAGAAAAACGACGTTTAAACCGTAAAGGTCCTGTGGTGCGTGCCAATATTGATACAACCTTATTTGCTCGGTTTTCAGCACAAAATGACAGTGTCCCAGACATTTTTACTACTCAAAATGAAGTTAAACCAACCATCCATTTTGATGCCAAATCAACCATCGAACTGGCAAAAATTCGTACACAAATCAAAAAATTAGAAAAGCAACTGAGTGTTCGTGAGGATACACAAAAACGTCTACAATTAGATGAACTTAACCATCAACTCAATGCTTTGCAAGGAGCATAAAAAATGCCTGTAAAGAATATGACTAAAAAACAAATTCAGGTATTTTTTGAGCGATTACGCGAGCAAAGGCCTCATCCGAAAACCGAACTGAATTACACCAGCCCTTTTGAGCTTTTAGTGGCTGTAACACTTTCTGCGCAGGCAACCGATGTCAGCGTGAACAAAGCCACGGACAAACTGTTTCCTGTTGCCAATACACCGGAAGCAATTTATGCACTTGGCGTTGATGGCTTGAAGGAATATATTAAAACAATTGGCTTATATAATGCTAAAGCCGAAAATGTTATCAAAGCCTGTAAAATACTAATAGACCAGCATAATAGTATCGTTCCAGACAACCGTGCTGATCTGGAGGCATTGCCTGGCGTTGGACGTAAAACTGCAAATGTGGTGCTGAATACTGCCTTTGGTCAGCCCACTATGGCAGTCGATACCCATATTTTTCGTGTAGGTAACCGAACTGGGCTGGCGACTGGCAAAAATGTGTTAGAAGTTGAACATCGGCTGGTTAAAGTCATTCCTAAAGAATTTATCATTGACTCGCACCATTGGCTGATTTTACATGGTCGTTATTGTTGTATTGCCCGTAAGCCGAAATGTTATGAATGCGTGGTGTCTGATGTCTGCCAGTGGCCGGATCGGTTTGAATTTGGTGCAGCGAAAAGCATTCCCGTAAAAATGATTGAAGATAAAATCTAACTTCAATTTTTATCTTTATTTTTTTGCTGCACTTTTGGATGTAGCTGACGTTCGGGCTGACTATTTTTATTTTCTGCCGCTTCCTGCTTTTCCACTCGGCGCAAGAATTTAAAACTTTGTACCATTAAAGCTAATACCACAATACCAAAAAAAATCATCAATACAATTAAGCCAATTTTTAGCAAGGCATCACCTTCAAAATAGTGCACAAATAAAAAGAGCCCTAATATGACTTAGGACTCTTTTAATGTCAAAACATTCACTACGCTAGGGCAAGCAAATTATTTTGATTGATCTAAAATCGCGAACAAATCAGTTTGAACTTCTTCAATCGGACGAAGACCATTCAATTTGTCATAAGTCGGTGCATTTTCGCCAGAAGCTGCACGGTCTTGATAGAAACCGACCAATTGTTCAGTTTCAGTGTGATATGAACCCAAACGTTTGCGAATCGTTGCTTCCAGGTCATCTGGACGCTGAACCAAGTCTTCACCAGTTTCATCATCTTTACCTTCCACTTTAGGTGGATTGTAAATAATATGATAAATACGGCCAGAAGCTGCGTGCTGACGACGACCCGAAAGACGTTGTACAATTTCTTCATCAGGTACATCAATTTCGATCACATGATCGATATTAATACCTTCACTTTCCAAAGCTTCTGCTTGAGGAATCGTGCGCGGAAAACCATCAAAAATGCAACCGTTTACACAATCAGGTTGAGCAATACGTTCTTTAACAAGCCCGATGATGAGTTCGTCAGATACGAGACCACCGCTTTCCATCACGCTTTTAGCTTTAAGACCTAATTCTGTACCTTCACGAATTGCAGCACGGAGCATATCACCGGTTGAAATTTGTGGGACATTGTAGCGCTTACAGATCAACTGAGCCTGTGTACCTTTACCTGCTCCAGGTGGTCCGAGTAATATAATGCGCATAAAAAAACATCCTCATTTAACAATGTATATGACACTTTGTTTATGTCGAATCTATTGATCCAACATGCAGTCCAGCATCTAATTATAAGAAAGCCACAAACAAATGGATTGTACCCGCTATAAATCCGGTTACGCCACCCAGGAGGATCAAAATCCATTCATCTTCCTGAAAAGCGGGCCGTAATAAATTCTGAAACTCTCTGGGAGTCAGCTCTAGAATACGGTCTCTAAACATTTGATAGATTTTCTGTGCACGGCTCGCATTAAAGGCAGGGTCGCATACAGGCACCATCGTAATTTCAATTGAGCGATCGATCAAGTCCGTCTTGAGTTTTGCGTATTCTTTTGGCCCTAATGAGAGCTGTAAAGAGGTTCTAACCAAGGGTGTTTCCATAATTTCGTTAATATGACGTTTAACGATACGGCGAGTCTTATTTTTCTTCCCACCATACATCATCTCAGTCATGATCGATTTTAACGTAATTAGGTCTTCCGTGACTACTCGTGCAAAAACATCTGACACTTCTTCTTGGCGTTTCATAAACGCGCCCTGAATATTGTAGGTGCCAATACGTGGAATCACAGGTTTCACCCAAGGAAATTTACGGTTCTTGGTTAATTCAAAGAATTGGGGATAACGGACATAATGCGGTTCAAGCGGATTAAATACCATCCAGATTGCAATCCAGTTGGTCAGAAAGCCCCAAATCGCAGCCCAGAATGGTACAGTCCAGTGCCAAGGCACAACAAACCAGACAATCATCTGGAATATACCAAAGAACATCCCGATTAATGCACTAATATGCCAAATAAAGTTGATCTCTTTCTGGCCAACTTTGAGGAACATATTCACCATTAAACGGCGATCCCCTTCCATTTGGCGAACCACCATTGCACGCATATCTACAAGTGACTCGACGTTCATGGTCAGCTCAGTGACAAGTTCTCTTAAGATACCTGGCAACTGTTTATGTGCCTGAGCATAAATACGGCGCTTAATTGAGTAAGGTAAGTTTTCCCAGAGCACCGCATTCCGTTCCATCATCATTTCGTCAATCAAGTGTTCCAGTTCAAAACCTACCTGCTCACCAATGATACGCGCCATATCTTCTGGATCCATCGCATCCAAAAATTCACGCAATGACCCCAGTTTTGACAGAGTATTATCGGTAATAATCCCTGAAATACGGCCGGCTTTACGCGGCACAATACCCTGCCAACCGACAGGTAACGGACCTAAATGGAATCCCCAAAATGTAATAGGATAAAAGACCATTTTAAGCGCCATCCACACATGCGCCCAAGTGACAAAAGCAGTTACAGGAATAATGCTAAGTACTGCCCAAAAATCTGGGCGTCTCAAGAAGGTTTGCCACAATTCGTTGACGTACTCAAGCATGCATAATATCCATTTTAATTTTTAATCACCAAATACTAAATCGTATAAAACTGAACATTTTGACTATAAACCGACACTTAGAGTATAGGAGAATTGTATTGTTGGCTCTGTTTCAGCAACGATATTGCCAGCACTATTCTTTAACTCTTCGCCCGCACCAATACCGATACTAAAACTACTAATCCGTTCATTGCTCAGCAAAACATAAGCTAAATCCACACCAGCACCCAATCGTGCTTTAAGATCATTGTCTACTCCTTTACTTTCAATATGTCCAGCATAAACCCCTAGATAATAACCGTTTTTATCTTTACCTGTGAGATGGTATGGATAGCGAAATCCGAGCTGAGCACCCGGAGTATAATCATCATCTATGAATACCCCTGCTTTTGCATAGGCAATTCCATAGGGATTCACCCACTCTGCATTCGCATGAATCATTTCTTGTGTGAATCCAGCCCCAACATTCCAGGCTTTTGCATTATCTGATGTTAATTTTGCTTCTGGTAAATACGGATTGTCTTGTGCATAAGCCACATTCGTTAGCGCAAAAAATGCCAACAAAGAATACACTTTTGTGATTATTTTCATGCTTGTCCTTAATTTTATTTTTAATACAGTCCTTTTTTCAATTTTGACTTTAGCAGAATTATCAGAACTCTTATATACTGCACTTTACAATTTTAATGTCTGTAAAGTCAAAGTTTAAGCTAAACCAACCTAACTGCTTACCTGAACAAATATCAAAAAATCCTGACATGCGTTAGAATGTGCCACCCGTTTTTTCCACTCTCCGGTATGTAAGTCGATCGAGTATGAAGCAGCACTTTCCTTTAAAAAATGTCCAACAAGAAAAGCGCATTTATCGCAATCGGGTGTTTATCTCGGTCGGGATTGTGGTCTTCTTTCTTCTGTTACTCGTTGCTCGTTATGCCTATTTACAAATTGCACACTACGATGAGTTTTCAACGGCTTCAGACCAGAACCGAATTCGACTGCAGCCTTTAGCACCTGCACGTGGTTATATTTATGACCGTAATGGTATTTTACTGGCTGACAATTACCCTGTATTTTCAGCCACCATTTCACGTGCTGATGTTAAAGATATTGATGATACAGTTAAGCGCTTAACGCCAATTTTGGCATTAACACAAGAAGATATAGACCGTTTTAGCAGTCGAATTAAAACTTCCAAAAAAACCGAACGGGTTTCAATTAAATTAAATTTAACTGAAACTGATATCGCCAAATTTAGCGAGGTAAAGTTTCAGTTCCCCGGGGTCAATATAGAAACCCAAATGACCCGCTATTATCCGCATGGTGAATTATTTGCGCATGTCATCGGTTATGTCGGACGCATTAATGACAAAGAATTAAAATCGATTGATAAAGATTTATATGCCGGGACTAACCTGATTGGGAAAATTGGGGTCGAAAAATCCTATGAAGATCTTTTACATGGTGTGCCCGGCAATGAATCGGTTGAAGCGGATGCACACGGTAATGTACTGCGCAATTTAGGTCGTAAGGATCCTGTTCGCGGCAATGATCTGTATCTGTCGATTGATTATGGTTTACAAGTCATCGCCACAGAACAGCTGGCAGGACGTCGTGGTGCAATTGTGGCATTAAATCCGAAAACAGGTGAAATTTTAGCCCTGGTTTCAAGCCCAAGTTTCAACCCGAATCTATTCGTTACCGGAATTAGCAATACCGATTATAGTGCACTGCGAGACAACCTTGACCAGCCGCTTTATAACCGCGCTGTGCAAGGGGCTTATCCTCCGGGTTCAACCATTAAACCGATGTTTGGTTTGGGAGGCATTCATTATGGTTACGTCGACTGGGCAACTGCCATCTCTGACCCCGGTTATTTCACCTTACCGGGTGACAGCCACCGTTTCCGTGACCATAAAAAAACCGGACACGGTGCTGTAAATATGCATAAAGCCCAAGTGGTGTCTTGTGATACTTACTTTTATGTTCTGTCTTATCGCATGGGCATAGAAAAAATGAATGCTTGGATGCGCCAGTTTGGTTTTAGTGAAAAAACCGGCGTGGATTTACCGAGTGAAAGTACCGGGTTGTATCCAAGCCCGGAATGGAAAATGCGCACCCGTAAAAGCAAATGGATGAAGGGTGAAACCATTTCCGTGAGTATCGGTCAAGGCGCTTTTACTGCAACGCCATTACAACTGGCTATGGCCACTGCGATTACTGCAAATCAAGGTTCGCATATTACCCCACACGTCCTGCGTGAAAGTCATGGTGCCAAATCATATCAAGTGCATAATGCACCAGACGGCAAAATCCAGTTTAATGGTAAACCTGAAGACTGGGTTAAAATGCGTGATGCCATGGTTGATGTAATTCAAACTGGTACAGGGCGTGGTATTCGCACCCCGATGTATCAAATTGCAGGTAAAACAGGCACAGCCCAGGTTAAAAGTATCGCCCAAGGTAAAAGATATAACGAAGCTTTATTAACCGAGCGTCAACTTGACCATGGTTTATTTATCGGTTTTGCCCCTGCTGAAAACCCTGACATTGCGATTGCAGTAGTATGGGAAAATGGTCGTCATGGCGGTTCAGCCGCACAGTTGGCTCGCCCAATCTTTGATTACTGGCTATTGACGCGTAAAAAGAATCCAATCCTTCCAGCCAGCCATCAAATGAGTGGCGGCTTGATGACAGCCGGAATTAAACCAGGTGAATTACCAAGTGGCACCTTGCCAGTCACCGCTGATCCTTCTGTTCAAAATACAGTCCCATCAGTTCAGCAGCCTACAATTCAAGCGATACCAAGCACACCCTCATCAACCAACCCTCAACCCGTAGAAAGTGAATGATCCATGAAAAACCAACTTCGTATTATTGGTGGTGAATGGAAACGCCGCCAACTTGCTTTTGCCAGTATTGATGGCTTACGTCCTACACCGGATCGTGTCCGTGAAACTTTGTTCAACTGGCTGATGTGGAACATTCAAAATTCTAATGTCCTCGATCTCTGTGCTGGTTCGGGTGCCTTAAGTTTTGAAGCATTGTCGCGTGGTGCGTCACAAGTGGTGATGATTGAACCGAATCGAACCCAGGCCGCATTTTTAACAGATAATTTGCAGTTGCTTAAAGTGACCAGTCAGCATGCAAAATTGAAAATCGCCACAGCTCAACAAGTCGTGCCGACTCTCAAAGAACAATTTGATCTGGTATTTTTAGACCCACCTTATAGTCTGGATTTATGGCAAGAACTGGCTCAACTTGCCGAGCCTTTGATTAAAGATAAGGCTTTTATCTATGTAGAAGCCGATCGAGATTTGACTCAGCTGAAACTTCCATCTTCATGGCAACAGATTAAACAGACCAAAGCCGGAACTGTGCGGGCAGGCTTATATCAAAAAAATGCCTATTAATGAAAGGCAATAAAAAAGGATTCCTGTATGGAATCCTTTTTTGTCGAATGTAGTTTAAAAATTCAAGATCTGGCTTATAGACCTGTTAACGATTGTAGTGTCGGTCGCGATCGTTTCTGTCATGGTTCCAGTCCGGACGGTCTTTGTTGTTCCAATCTCGGTCACCATGTTGTCGATCATAATGTCCGTTGCGGTCTCGATGATCACGATAATCGCCATCATAAGGATCAACAACACAGCCACTTAAAGACACTGCCAATACAGAAAGTAATATCATTTTTTTCATCATGTCCATCACCTCTTACTGCACTATGTCAGTATCAAACGATTTAATGGAGAAATGAACGGAGCGATTGTTGCTCTCTTGTAGTGATTTATTCATTTTTTATGCATAGTGAATATATTCAATTAATATTTCATTCAATCCTTTTATCAAAACTTTGATATAGATTTGCATAAATTCAGCTAACTATAAGCTTGGCTTTTGCCCTGATCTTTAGAATACTGCTGCCTTTCCTTATGACCTTATCCCTATGACTTGGCTGCTATTTATTCTTGGTGCAATGGTCGCAGGTTTTGTACAAGGACTCACAGGTTTTGCTTTTGCCTTAATTGCCATGTCTTTCTGGGTATGGGTATTGTCTCCGCAAATTGCTGCTCCTCTAGTGGTATTTGCTTCGGTATGGAGTCATATCATTTCATTATCCAATGAACAAAAGCATCCTCATCTGAATAAAACCCTGATCTTGCCTTATTTAATTGCCGGGCTGACTGGGGTGCCTTTAGGCACTTATTTACTGGATATTATTCAGCCAGAAACATTTAAACTAATCTTGGGCTTATTTTTGGCGCTATGGTGCCCGCTCATGTTCTTCAACCCGCAATTTCCAAGACTGCAACAGTCCGGGAAATTTGCAGATGGCGTAGTGGGATTTATCGGTGGAATACTGGGTGGTCTAGGCGGATTTTGTGGTTCGCTTCCTTCAGCCTGGGTCATGCTGAAAAATTTATCCAAACAAGAACAACGTTATATTTTACGGCATTTCAATTTTGGCATTCAGGTGTTTACCTTGGTTGCCTATTTGCTCCAAGGCACACTCGAAATACAACTGCTACCTTATATGGCTATCCTGTTAATTAGCGTCAGTTTCCCTGTAATCTTGGGAGCAAAATTATTCTATAAAATTTCAGAGCGGCAATTTAAACATACCGTATTAAGTTTATTATTTGCATCTGGCTGTTTCTTAATCTTTAGTACTTTGTTTTAAATTTATCGATCGAGAGAATATTTAAAACTCACATACAGCGAGTTAAAATGATTTTCCCTGAACTATATTTTAAAAAATGAGATAAATATCATTTAATCAAAAAACATCCAATTGGTATTCGACATTTCATTAATGTGAGAGAAAACTTTATACAATAACTCATTCCGTCCATTAGTTTTTCTAAAAATGAAAACCTTGATTTGCTTAGCAGGGATAATTCTGCTAACCGGCTGTAGCTTAAGTACTTCTCGCGATGTCAAACATGCTGAAAAAATGCTTTCATATTTTAAATGCAATAAAATTGAAAGCACACAAATGACGCATAGTTCCATTACCTCATTTCACGAACAATCACTCGCTTCTAGCCGTCAAAAAGCCGAATCTTATGTGCAAAGTTATAAAGAAGGTGAAAAGTTATTTGATGTTCCCTTAACCGATGTAATTAAGGAACAATATGGCATTTATCAGGAAGCTTGCCAGCATTTAGGTGGTATTAGTCCAACAGCAAATAAATAAGTATATTTCATCCGTTTAAGTGAAGACTCTACAGGCCTGTGGATGACTAAAAAGTGTCAAATCACATACTGATTGGCAAATTATGAAACGTTGAGGCAAGTTTTTTCAATTTATAAATTTCGCCACGTTTTAAAGCAAGACAGGGATACGTTCCCTGTCGTTTTAGAAACTATGCTTCAGTATAATAACGCTTATCAACACTAAATTTTTTCGGAAACTTAGCATGGATTTTTGAATAGAAATCCATAATTTCGGCCATATCTCTTTCATAATCCCCAGTAGGATATACAATTTTTCCTACCCCAGTTTTTTTCTTGGCGTAATCCATATACGCCAAAGCAATAGGCACGCCTGCACCCGTTGCTACATGATAAAACCCGGTTTTCCATTGTTCTTGTTTTGCACGTGTTGCTTCAGGTGTTACCAGCATTACCAATTTTGGATGGTGTTTGAATAAATCAGTCATAACCTCAACCATACTTAGGCGCGGCTCGCCTTGTTTTTTTGGGGTACGGTCAATACCGATGCCGCCCAAAGCACGTACGAATGGCCCGAATGGAAACTTCATATAGCTGTCTTTAATTGTTAGACGGACATTCACTCCTAAAGCTTTTAGAGCCAAACGGGCATATAAAGCATCCCAATTACTGGTGTGAGGTGCAGCAATCATTACACACTGATCCAAATCAAGTGGCCAATGGTTATCAATTTCCCAACCCATCATTTCTAGACTTTGTTCAGCTAACTTTTCGAACACAAAAACACCACACCCTAATAAAGTGTGCAGATTCTAACAATGTCTCTAAAATAAGATAGCTCCACATGAATAATTAATGATCAATTAATATATAAATGTATAACTTTCAATTTAAATGAAATATATATTTATTTTCACCTTTATCCACCGCAAAAAATATTTTTTTAGGAAAAATTGAGTTTAATCAATAAAAGTTAAGCGAAAAACAGTAATGTCTATTTTAAAAACACCTATAAGTAATAACAAAGCATGAACAATATCGTTCTTTAATAAATATGCTTTTCTACGTAGTTTTAAAAGTTAAATTTTCTTATAAAAGGAACTAAAGCGTGAAAAAAACAATATTAATCCTGCCTCTTATCACTATTGCATTAACTGCATGCAGCAAACCAAATACCGATATTAATGCAAGTAATCAAGCACCTGAAAATACGGTCACTCAAACTCAATCCATGCAGCCAACGCACACTCAAGCTGCAACCTCATTAGGTGATACCGCAGAAACTTCACTCGATTGGGCGGGTGAATATAAAGGTGTTTTCCCCTGTGCGGATTGTGAAGGAATTAAAACCGATCTCGAGTTGAAAGCAGATAAAACTTATGAATTAGCAGAAGAATACTTGGGTAAAGGAAAGAACAACGAATTTAAAGTCAAAGGGACTTTTAGCTTCGATCAGGATAATCCATCGATCATTAGCTTAGATAAAGCCGGTGATAATCGTAAATTTTTTGTCGGTGAAAATTTTGTAGAAGCACGTGATATAGATACAGGAAAAGCCATAGATTCAAAGCTAAACTACAAGCTCCAAAAAAGTTCTTAACCAGTTTAGTTGCCTTTTTTCTCTGCATCAAGAGGCTGAAATATGGATTTTTAGCCTCTGGATTTTCTGCTATCGGTCACGATTTGCTACAAATAAATCACTTATTTAATGACTTAATACTAGCGAGATCATTCAGTTATGATTATGTTTAAAAATATGTTTTTCATTAAATGACTCTTATGAAACAAGCGATGATTACCCTCAGTTTTTTTTCCATTTTACTTTTAAATGGCTGCGATAATACGAGTACATCATCACTGAGTGAAAAAGTTAGTCTTCCTGAGCAACCTTCAAAACCTATACAGGTTAAAGTGCCAGATTGGGTTGGCTATTACAAAGCATTTATTCCTTGTGATACTTGTGAAAAGAAACTCATTTCACTCAGACTTCATCAAAACCAAACCTACAGCCTAAAAGAAATTAGTTTTTTAAAGCAAAAAATTAAACAAAAAGAGTCGTCAGGAACATTTACTTTCGATGAGCAAAATTCAAACTTATTACAATTAAGTGATGATAAAACTAAAAAAAATCGTTATTTTTCTCTACATCAGCATTCGATAGAATTATTGGATCAGAATAAAAACCCATTCAAAAATTTTGAACAATACCAGATTCCTCAAGTGCAAAATATTCAAGTCAATAATGCGCTCAAATACGTAGATATACAGGCTGATTTATTTAAATCGGAAAAAATACAATTAAATGGTATTGAAAGCACTCAATTGACGTATTTTTTTGAAATTAATAATCAGTCAGATCGACCACTTAAATTACGCAACAGCGATATTGTTTTAGTGGATAATAAAAATAATGAATATATTGCTACGATTAAAAATAACCCAAGCTCGCCTATCAAATCCAATAGCACTCAACATGAGTTGATTGTATTTATTTATCCAGATTCTTCTCAACCTGCTTATATCAAAATTAAATAATTGAATATAGTTAGTAAATATTAAAAAAATTAAAGTAAAACGATTTTTTATATCTAAAAATTGCTGTAGCTTAATGTATTTAAAAATTCACTTCATTTTTTAAATCATTTGAATAACAACACAAAATAGTTCTCTTAATTTTTACAACTTATTACGTTGTTATAAAAAGTGACGAAAAATAATTTATTTATCCCAATTTGAGGATATTTTGCGCCCATTCAGCTTGTTTATGCTCTATGCACAATAATCAAAGGTTGATGGAGTAGAAAAATGAAAAAAGTGCTCTTGGCATTTGCCATTGCGGGCTTACTTACAGCATGTAATGACGATGATGATGACGATTTTATCCCACCACCTACCCCTACCACTCAACAGGGACAACTCGTTGATGGACCAGTATCGGGCGTTGAATATCAAACAAGTAGCGGTATAAAAGCTAAAACCAATGCGGAAGGTTATTTTGACTATAAAGCGGGTGATACCATTAAGTTTTTTATTGGTGGTGTACAGCTAGGCGATTCAATTCCTGCTTCTTCTCGAGTCACTCCATTACAATTATCTACAGTACAAAATGTCCGTCAAAATATTATCGTTTTCTTGCAAACACTTGATACCGATGCGAATCACGATAATGGGATTCAAATTAGCGATGCTGATTTCGCCGCACTGGCTGACAACACCATCAATTTCAACCAGACTTATGAGCAATTTATTACAGATCCTGTTTTTACCGAACTTAATAAAACTCCAATTGCATTAGAAACTGCACTCACTAATTCCGAAAATGCCTTCTATAAAGATATCGCTGGAAGCTGGGAGTTGAGTCATACCGGTCAGGATGCTGTAATTGTTCATATTTCTCCTTCTGGTCAATATATATTAGGAGAAGTAGATGGAACTAATCTAACGGGTAGCGGCGTAGAATCCGGCACATTGGACTGGAATCCAATTACTGGACAAATTAATCCAGAAATTGAGATTGATACCAATGGCGATTTAGGACTGTCTAATCCAAACGGAGATGTACCGTTTACCTTAAGTTATGATCGAACCAACTTAACACTGGTCGAATCTGGTGTGACGAATGGTGAAAATAAATTAAAACGGATTAGCACCACTGCAAACAATCTTCAGGACAACTGGTTCAATGATACAAATGCAATCACATTCTTTAGTGACGGTTATTATATGTATATTGACACTTTAGCAAACGATGAATGTGAAACACCGACTCAGGGGGTTGAATACGGCAAATACACCACGACCAATGGAACTGTGATTGCCACTCAAAGTATAGTGGATACCACTGGCTGTTCAGGACTTGTCAATGGGACAACGCTTTATCCAGCGTTTACCTACACGCTTGCTACTGGATCTTTAACTCTTGTCAGCGGTGATATTTCATATACTTTTAATAAAGACTTCTTAGCTACTGAGACTACTGGCACTCTTGTTGCTACCGAATAATAATCAAGATATATCTATCCAGAATTAGGTTCTGGATAGATTAACTTACATGCTCGAAATCTAGAGTAAGGCCAATTAATTTATATAAAAACTCTACTTGGGTATTACACTGCATTTTTGCATAAATATTTTTTAGATAGGTCCGTACTGAACTTAATGCCAAGTTGCAATGCACTGCAATTTGCTCAAGGTTATATCCATTAACAAATAATTCGCACAATTCACATTCCTTCTTCGACAACCCATAAACTTTCTTTAAGTAAGGTACGGCAAGGGTATATTTTTTTTCTGTTTCAGTAATGAAGAGAAGAATATACTCATTTAAATGGTCTTTTAAATCGGGAAAATGCTGCGTACTGTTAAACGGTGCAACAGTGAGCATAAACTTATGGCCGGCTTGATCCGTTAATGCCAATAACCCGCCGACCTGTTTTTTTGTATATTCAGATTTAAGTCTAGTGCTCAATATTAATTGTTCTAAATCAGGTTGAGCTGTCTTGCTCACATTAATTCGATTGTTTTTATCCAGTTCAACTACGTTAGATTTTTCAAAAATAGATTGGGCTTTTTGATTGAGATAATGCACTTTTCTATCTAGATCAATCAGTAAAATACCAGTTTTTGCTGCATTCAGTATTTGGTATAAATTATGATTTTCTAAACGAGCCAAACTTAATTGTTTATGAATTTGCAGTGCGCGTCGTAAATGTAGACCTATCCTTTTTAAAATATCTAATTCAAATTGACTAAACGGTTGATCTTGCTCACTTCGATGAATTCCAAGTAGAGACCATTGGTGATCGCCCTGATCCAACAGCACCGCAGCAACAAAACAAATCCCTATAGGCTTTAAATATTTTTCATAAAAAATAAACTCATCCGTACCCAACATTTGACTATAGTGCGATAAATTTTGACTTAAAGTATTTCCTACACCTAATTTTTGCCATAGTGGCAAATGTAATTTCTTATCAATACTTTTTATTCTTTCCTGTTGTCCCCTTTCTACACTTTGTTGGGAAAGATTATATGTATAGATAAAATTATAGGCGGGGTTTAATTGATCTAAAGCAGTCAACATGGCAGCTTTACTTTCAGTATATTGAACAATGTGTTGAATCACTTTAGGCCACAAACTGACATCCAAAGCAGCTTCATAAATTTGCCCGATGATTAGATTCTCTAACTCATTATTCATTATTTTCACCAGTTACAAACAGATAAAAAATTTATTAATTAGTTTTTCTTAAGAATAGAGAATTAAAGTAATTAGTCAAACTTAGCGGATGAATCATTTGAATATGATTCTTTAAAAAAATCCCCGCATTTTGCGGGGATTTTTTTATCGGATGATCAGTATGAATTACATCATACCGCCCATGCCACCCATACCGCCCATATCAGGCATTGCAGGTTTATCTTCTGGAATATCAGTGATCATGCATTCAGTTGTAAGCATCAATGCAGCAACAGAAGCAGCGTGCTCAAGTGCTGAACGCGTTACTTTTGCAGGGTCAAGAATACCCATTTCTAGCATGTCGCCATATTCGCCAGTCGCAGCGTTATAACCGAAGTTACCTTCGCCATTTTTCACAGCATTGATTACAACTGAAGGCTCATCACCAGCGTTTGCAACGATTTGACGAAGTGGCGCTTCAATCGCACGACGTAAAATGTTGATCCCAACATTTTGGTCATCATTTATCCCAACTACACCATCAAGTGCTTTAGCTGCACGTACTAGCGCAACACCACCACCTGCAACCACGCCTTCTTCTACCGCAGCGCGAGTTGCGTGAAGTGCATCGTCAACACGGTCTTTTTTCTCTTTCATTTCAACTTCAGTTGCCGCACCGATTTTGATCACTGCAACACCGCCTGCTAATTTAGCAACGCGTTCTTGAAGTTTTTCTTTGTCGTATTCTGAAGTTGATTCTTCAATTTGCGCACGAATTTGTTGAACGCGATCCGCGATTTGAGCTGCATTTCCTGCACCATCAACAAGAACAGTATTTTCTTTAGATACTGTCACTTTGTGTGCTGTACCTAAGTGCTCTAGAGTTGCTTGTTCAAGTGACATGCCAATTTCTTCAGAAATTACAGTACCACCCGTCAAGATCGCGATGTCTTGAAGCATAGCTTTACGACGGTCACCGAAGCCAGGTGCTTTAACCGCACATACTTTGATAATACCGCGCATATTGTTCACTACAAGAGTAGCCAACGCTTCGCCTTCAACATCTTCAGCAATAATAAGCAGTGGCTTACCTGTTTTAGCAACAGCTTCTAATACACTGATCAATTCACGGATGTTGCCAATTTTTTTGTCAACAAGAAGAATGAACGGATTTTCAAGTTCAGCGGTTAACGTGTCTTGTTTGTTTGCAAAGTACGGGCTGATATAACCACGGTCAAACTGCATGCCTTCAACTACGTCAAGCGAATCTTCAAAGCCTGAACCTTCTTCAACCGTGATTACGCCCTCTTTACCTACGCGTTCCATTGCTTGCGCAATAAGTTTCCCCACAGTGGTGTCAGAGTTAGCAGAAATCGAACCGACTTGTTCAATCGCTTTCGTATCAGAAGCAGGTTTAGCTGTTGCTTTAATGTTTTCAACCACAGCGCGAACTGCAAGATCGATACCACGTTTCAAATCCATTGGGTTCATACCCGCAGTCACTGATTTGATCCCTTCGTTCAAAATTGCTTGAGCCAATACAGTTGCAGTTGTTGTACCGTCGCCTGCGATGTCATTGGTTTTTGAAGATACTTCACGAACCAATTGCGCGCCCATGTTTTCAAACTTGTCTTTAAGCGTAATTTCTTTTGCAACAGTTACACCATCTTTAGTGATGTGTGGTGAACCGAAAGAACGGTCAATGACTACGTTACGACCTTTAGGGCCTAAAGTTACTTTTACTGCATCTGCAAGTACGTTTACGCCTGCAATCATTTTGCTGCGAGCTGAATCACCAAATTTTACGTCTTTAGCTGACATGCTTTACTCCAAATATTTTAATTTTCAAAAATTTGATTAACTGAAACAGGTCTGAATTAGTCTTCTAAAACGGCTAAAATGTCAGACTCTTTCATAATAAGAAGTTCTTCACCTTGTACTTTGACAGTTGTGCCAGCGTAAGTACCAAACAATACTTTGTCGCCCACTTTAACGTCTAAAGCACGTACACCATTGTCAGTAATCTGACCGTTGCCTACTGCAATGATTTCACCTTGAGCCGGTTTTTCAGCAGCAGAACCTGGAAGTAAAATACCGCCAGCAGTTTTAGTTTCTTCTTCAACACGACGAATAACTACGCGATCATGTAATGGACGAATGTTGCTCATTGGAAACTCCATCAGACTAAGTCTTTTATAGTGAAGTAATGATGACTTTGTTATTCCATCGGTCATCATCAAAAAATAATTTCGATGACACTTTGGTGGGGATGGAAAAAAACGCTTCAAGGGGGCAAGCAAAAAAAAATACTGTTTTTTGTATATTTTTTATTCAATCTCAAATATTTCTGTATTTATTCAACATTTTCTTCTTTTAATACAAATTCTTTTTGCTGTTCATCAAAATAATAGTGCTGCACATCTGCATTTGCATGAATGACGTTAAAACTATTCGGTAAGCCATGATGTAGCCGATATGAAGTCGCTGTACCTGCATGAATATCCAGTACTGGATGTGCTGCGCCTAAATGATAAATCTGGTTTAAATCATAGACTGCCGATTGATGCAGATGGCCATGCAATAAACCATTTAAACCACTTTGACTCCACGACTCTAAAGCCATCCGGCCCAACATGGGACAATCTTTCACCCCATGCGAATCATTCGGCGGGGTATAAAAAGGTTGATGCGCCACGATCAGTTTGATTTTATCCGCAGGTGCAATCATTAAAGACTGGTCAATCTGCTGAATTTGCTCTAAGGAAATATGTCCGCGAGTGTGATAACGACGTCGAATACTGTTCACCCCAATAATATAAAAATGTTCAGTTTCCAAGGTGGTTTCCATATGCCCAAAGAACAATTTATAGCGGGTAAATGGACTAAAGATACGGCTCCACACGTGATACAGCGGAATATCATGATTGCCTGGAACCACCAAATACGGCAGATTTAAACTTTCCAAAAATTTTTTGCAATCATGAAACTGTATATAGCGTGCACGCTGGGTCAAGTCTCCACTCACCACAACCGCTTCAATCTGTTGCTCTTGGCAAAATAAGCGGATTGCCGCCATACAGGCGAGTTTTTCCGTTCCAAAATGCAGATCAGAGAGATGCAGAATCATGAGGCACCATTATTTTTAAGGCATTTTTACGCACTGAAATTTTAAGTGGAGGCTGTATTTCAACAATTTCACCATCTAAAGCAACTGTTAATTTTTTTCTCTTTGAATAAATTTTGACTTCATCTGCTGAAAAGCTATACACATCCGGTGCTTTATCCAAGTTTCCTTTTATTAATTGCCATAATATTTTAAATAAGGTGCGTTTATCACTTTTGGCGACAACTAAACCCGCCACCTTGCCTTTTTTAGCAGATTCAGCAATACGAAGGTTCATTTCTGCCAGTTGCAACTGATTATTGCCAAAGAAGATCAGTGGCGTTTTAACAGGATATTTTTTGCCATCAACTTCGACTTCAAGTTTTAGTTCTTTACGGTCACGAATGAGCACATCCAGACCTGAGGTATACGCATTTAAAGCAAAACGACCAAAGCGCTGATTATAGAGTTCACGTTTCTGAATAAATAAAGGATATAAACCTAAACTGGCATTATTTAAATAAATATGATCATTGATCTGTGCCACATGCACTTCACGCATTTTTCCTGTGGCAATCACATCCGCAGCTTTTAATAGATCGAGTGGAATATTCAGTAATCGTGCCACATAATTAAATGTTCCTAATGGCAAGATCCCCATTGGTATTTCAGTTTTCATAAGTTTCGCAGCAACTGCGTTTAAGGTTCCATCTCCCCCTGCTGCAACGATAACCCCAAGCTCATGAGCTTGTTGATGGCGTAAAATGATTTTATTCATTAAATGATCAAAACTAACTTCTGCACCAATTTCAAAAGCCTGAATTTCATAGCCATAAGCAGTTAAATTTGTCATAAGCTGCTCAAAGACTTCATCTTTATTCGCAGCATGAAATCCGGACTTTTCATTATATATGAGTGATAAGGGCTTTAAAGGTTCTGACATTTTTTATATCTTTTTGAAGCAATTGCTCTAATCTTGTCCAAATTATCAGCAATTAAAAGTCTCTTTATGTAAAATTCGAATGACAACCATTTATTTAATCAATAATAATTCTCATAAAAAAAATATCAATAACTTACTGTTTTTAAAGTAAATAATTTAAATAAATAATCCCCATAATATATAAAAATACCATTTCAAATCTTATTTAAAAATCATAAGTTATTGTTTTAAATATGTTTAAAATAAAATAAACCTTATCTCTTCTCCTATTTTACATACTTCTTAAGTCTTATTTTTTTTATGATTTTATGCTTTAATACAGCCACTTTTTTTTATATTTTCATCCAGGCGGTGTATCCCATTGCTTGGATTGTACTTTGTACATTCAAATTGTACACATATGAGATAGGCCTCACCATGACCCAAGTGAACGCACCAGAATTCGTTCGACACCCTAAGCTTATTGCATGGGTTGAAGAAATTGCAAAATTAACGAAGCCAGCGAAAATTGAATGGTGTGACGGTAGCGCAGAAGAATATCAACGTTATATCGACTTGATGATCGCTAACGGCACTATGCAAGCGCTTAATGCAGAAAAGCATCCTGGCTCTTACTTAGCTAATTCTGATCCTTCTGACGTTGCTCGTGTTGAAGGTCGTACATATATCTGTTCAGAAAAACAAGAAGATGCAGGTGCGACAAACAACTGGGAAGCTCCAGCTGAAATGCGTACTCGCCTGAATGGTTTATTTGATGGCTCAATGAAAGGACGTACTTTATATGTTGTCCCGTTCTCTATGGGTCCTTTAGGCAGCCATATTGCACATATCGGTATTGAACTTACTGATTCTCCTTACGTTGCTGTAAGCATGTCTAAAATGGCTCGTATGGGTAAAGCTGTTTATGATGTTCTTGGCACAGATGGCGACTATATTCCTTGCGTACACACTGTGGGTGCTCCGCTAGAAGAAGGTCAAAAAGACGTTGCATGGCCTTGCAACCCTGAAAAATACATCGTTCATTACCCTGAAACTCGTGAAATCTGGTCTTACGGTTCTGGTTACGGCGGTAACGCATTGTTGGGCAAAAAATGTTTGGCTTTACGCATTGCATCTTCAATGGGTCGTCAACAAGGCTGGTTAGCTGAACATATGTTGATCCTTGGTGTAACCAACCCACAAGGTGAAAAACACTACATCGCAGCTGCATTCCCGTCTGCTTGTGGTAAAACCAACTTTGCAATGTTGATTCCACCAGCAGGCTATGAAGGCTGGAAAATTGAAACTGTAGGTGACGATATTGCCTGGATTAAACCAGGTGAAGACGGTCGCTTATATGCAATCAACCCTGAAGCTGGTTTCTTCGGTGTAGCACCAGGTACAAATACCAAAACCAACCCGAACTGTATGGCTACGCTAAGCAAAGACGTGATCTATACCAACGTTGCTGTGACTGATAACGGTGAAGTTTGGTGGGAAGGTCTGACTAAAGAAGCGCCTGCTAACCTGACTAACTGGAAAGGTCAACCACACGTTGCTGGTGAAAAAGCTGCGCATCCAAATGCTCGCTTCACTGTTGCTGCTGGTCAATGCCCTTCAATTGATGCCGACTGGGAAAATCCAGCGGGTGTTCCAATTTCTGCGTTCATCTTTGGTGGTCGTCGTGCAGACACAGTGCCTTTAGTTTCTGAAGCTTTTGACTGGGTTGATGGCGTTTATAAAGCTGCAACCATGGGGTCTGAAACGACTGCGGCTGCTGTGGGTCAACAAGGTGTTGTTCGTCGTGATCCGTTTGCGATGCTTCCTTTTGCTGGCTACAACATGGCTGACTATTTCTCTCACTGGTTAGAATTGGGTGAAGAAGTGGGTGCTAAAGCAGAAGCTGCAGGCAATAAACTTCCAAAAATCTTCAACGTAAACTGGTTCCGTCGTGATGCTGAAGGTAACTTCGTATGGCCGGGTTTCGGTCAAAACATGCGTGTTCTTGAGTGGATGATTGATCGTTGTGAAGGCCGTGCTGAAGCGACTGAAACACCAATCGGTTTGGTTCCAACTTACGAACAATTGAACTGGACTGGTTCTGACTTTACTAAAGAACAATTTGATCTTGTCACTGCACAAGACAAAGATCAGTGGATCAAAGAACTGGAAAGCCACACTGAGTTATTTAACAAACTTGGTGAGCGTTTGCCAACTGCATTGAAAGCCCGTCAAAGCGAGCTTTTAGAAGCTGTTAAATCTGCTTAATCTATTGAATTAATTTATAAAAGGTCACTACGGTGGCCTTTTTTTACGTTAAAATATTCCCCGCAAATAACGCCATAATTAATTAAAAGAGGGAAATTTCATGCTAAAAATATTTGGACTTACAACGTGCCTACTAAGTTTATCGGGTCTAGCTACGGCTCAAGCAGCTACTGCAGAACAGCCTGCTCTTCACGTCTGCGCGATCAAAGGCACACCAGACTCTAGCCAATTTCAAATTAAAAAACGCATTAAAGTCGCTAAAGGTACTTACGGCAGTGTCGTAGAACTGTATCCACGTTTTGCAGAGCGTGCACATCAGGTCGGTGGCAACGTCGTCATTAACTACAATGCGAGCCAAAGATTCGGTTTCTGGCCTTGGCGTGTTGTACGTCCGGTGATTTGGGGTACTGCAGTGCAGTGGAATACGCCTGTGAACTGTGCAGCATTGGGCGGCGTTGAAATTTAAACAAAATTTAAATAAAAACGAAACAGATACATAGTTACCATCTAAGCTGCGATTTATTACCAATCAACATTATAATGAGATTAAAAAAAGACCACTGAAGTGGTCTTTTTTTATAGTATAAAAGTTATTAAGCGGCAGTATCCTGCGATCTTTTAAGATGTAATTTTAAAAGATATTGATCTAATAACTGAATTTCGTCATCCGTAAATTGAAACCCCAGTTTACTTCTACGCCATAAAATATCCTGACTGCTTCTCGCCCACTCCTGATCAACCAGATAATCTACTTCTTTGGCAAATAAGCCGTGTCCTAAATCTTCACCAAGTTCCTCGGTCGTTGAAACATCCTTTAAAAACCGCCATACCCGTGTCCCATAAGCATGTGCCCAGCGCGAAGCCAATTGAAATGGTACATCTTCAACACTTTGCATAATCTGCTGCATTAAAAGCTCAATCGAAATCAGGTTTTCTGCACCAGGTAACAATGCTTTTTCAGTCCAAGACTTTTTCATTTGAGGAAAGAAAGGTTGCAAATGTGCAATTGCAGATTCCGCCAGCTTTCTATAGGTCGTCAGTTTCCCGCCAAACACCGAAAGTAAGGGTGCATCATTTTTCTGTTCTTGAGATACGGCCAAAGTATAATCGCGAGTAATCGCAGATGGATTATCAGACTCATCGTCACACAAAGACCGAACCCCTGAATAGGTATATAAAATATCTTCAGGGCCTAACTGATGCTTAAAGTGATCATTATAAACATCCAGCAAATAATCAATTTCAGACTGGGTAATCCTGACCTGATCCAAATCATCTTTATATTCGTGATCCGTCGTGCCAATCAAGGTGTATTGATCCAAGTAAGGAATTGCAAAAACAATTCGCTGATCATCATTCTGAAGAATAAAAGCCTTATCCCCTTCATAAATTCTTGGCACAATAATATGGCTACCTTGAACCAATCGGAGCCCATAAGGGGATTTTTGTTTTAAATTCTGTTGAATAAATTGTGCAACCCACGGCCCAGCAGCATTCACCAATGCTTTGGCTTGAACCTGATAAGTGCCTTGTGCATTTTCCAGTTGCACCATCCACAATCCATTTTCACGGTATGCAGAGTTGCATCGCGTTTGGGTAACAATATACGCACCCCGCTCATGTGCTTGTAGCGCATTTAAAACCACTAAACGCGCATCATCCACCGTACAATCTGAATATTCAAAACCCTGTGTCATTTCTTCCCTTAAAGGGCTGGTTGCGGTATCAAAATGAATATGCTTTGAGCTTGCTAATTTTTCTCGTTTACCCAAATGATCATAAACAAATAAACCGGTACGAATCAGCCATGCAGGACGTAAATGTGGCTGGTGCGGCATGATAAAGCGCAAGGGACGAATAATATGCGGAGCTTTAGCTAATAAAATTTCACGTTCAACAAGCGCTTCATGTACTAAACGAAACTCTTTATGCTCAAGATAACGCAAACCACCATGAATAAGCTTACTGCTTGCAGAAGATGTATGACTGGCTAAATCATCCTTTTCGCATAGGAACACAGACAGCCCTCGTCCAACGGCATCGACTGCAATGCCGACACCATTGATTCCTCCACCAATCACCACTACATCATAGACCGGATGACTCACTTGCATGTCTACCTCCTCTAATCCTGTCAAAACAGCTGACTTAAATTTCTTATTGTTGTATGAAACTTAACACCATTTAAGGTGAAATGACACTTGCAAATTACGGATGAATAGAAGGAATATAAAATAACAATGGGGTTGTCACAGCAAAAATAAACCATACCTATAGATCCTTCAACTCACTTTCCCCTTCAACTACTTCACTTTCAGATACTTAAATTCGAACATTTTTCATACAGAACTAAAAACACGTATGCTTATATCGTTAAAACAATAGGTTTAACATCTAAAAATAATAACAAAATGGACTTGGACAAATGATTGCAGATAACGTTTCTCAAGTAAATCTAGATACCAAAACACGGGTCAAATCCATTCTAGGTGGTTCAGCAGGCAATCTGGTCGAGTGGTATGACTGGTATGTCTATGCCGCATTTACCTTATATTTTGCTCATGCTTTCTTTCCCAAAGGCAGTCAAACAGCACAATTACTTCAAGCTGCCGCCATTTTCGCAGTTGGCTTTTTAATGCGCCCAATCGGGGCCTGGATCATGGGTATTTACTCGGATAAAAAAGGACGTAAATCGGGACTTACTCTTTCTGTAACCTTGATGTGTATTGGTTCTCTGATGATTGCAATAGCCCCAACACATGACCAAATTGGGGTATTTTCACCCATTATTCTTGTGGTTGCCCGCCTTATACAAGGCTTAAGTGTCGGTGGAGAATATGGTGCCAGTGCCACTTATTTAAGTGAAATGGCAGAAAGAAACCGACGCGGTTTTTTTTCCAGTTTCCAGTATGTGACTTTAATTGCAGGTCAGCTCACCGCACTCTGTGTGTTACTGATTTTGCAGTTTGTTCTTACTGAAGAACAACTCCATGCGTGGGGATGGCGCATTCCTTTCTTTATCGGGGCTTGTCTTGCGATTGTCGTGTTCTATATTCGCCGTGGATTACTCGAAACCCAATCTTTTAAAAATGCACAAAAAGATAAGAATCAGCCTGAATCGAGTATGTTTGCACTGTTCAAACATTATCCTAGACAGGCATTTACTGTGTTGTTTTTAACCGCAGGTGGTACGGTGGCCTTCTATACCTATACCACCTATCTGCAAAAATATTTAGTCAACACCTCCGGCTTTAGCAAGCCCGAAGCCACGCAGATCACAACTCTGGCTCTGTTTATTTTCATGTGTTTACAACCTTTTGCCGGAGCTTTATCCGATAAGATCGGACGCAAACCCCTCATGATTGCCTTTGGGGTATTGGGCGTTCTATTTACCTATTTCTTATTTGACAAACTTGGACAGACTCAAGACTACTGGTCTGCATTCTGGATCTGTTTGGTCGGCTTGATCATTGTTACAGGTTACACTTCAATTAATGCTGTAGTAAAAGCTGAAATGTTCCCTGCACATATTCGTGCATTAGGAGTCGCGCTTCCCTATGCACTTGCTAATACTTTATTTGGCGGAACAGCAGAGTTTTTTGCACTGAGTTTCAAAGAAGCTGGACATGAATCTTGGTACTTTATTTATGTCACTATCTTAATTTCTATCTCATTGATTGTTTATATCTTTATGAAAGATACCAAACACCATTCAGAAATTAAAGAACACTAATTCCCAGTTATTTTTTAAAGCCTTTTGACAGGAAAGGCTTTTCTTTTATCCTATTCAATTAAAACAATAAATTAAAATTACTAAATGTTCAAAACAAGACACCGACAAAATTAAAGTCGAATGATGAAGCCAACCTATAGGCGTATAACATATTTTTAAAAATTTATTTTTGTCTTCCCTCATAAAATGTATGGTTTTAAATTTTTCACCTCGAAAATTTAAAAATATGTATTATCCATAATTTTTGAAAAATTATGATGGCAAATACCTCTTTTCAGGTGGCTACTTCATAACTTGACCGCAAAACTCGTTTCAAATCTATCTTTGGCGGCTCTGCAGGTAATTTATTTGAATGATATGATGGGTATGTACATACCGCACTTAGCTTGTACTTTGCTTTCCAATTTTTTCCTGAAGGCAATAACACTGTCAAACCGATTCAACCTACTGTTGACGTGATATCCGGTAAATTGGCCGTAAACTGGTTATGAGGGCCTTTGGCTTATTGGATGTATACTGCCATTAATAGGAATAGTTAAAGCGGAATTATTTCCTGTAAATATTCTTGCCTTGGATATTGCTTTACCTTATACCCTTGCCAACTCCTTGTTTGGTGGGACAGCAGAACTGCCTGGACTTAACTTTAAAAATACAACTTATAAAAACCTCCTTTTCTCCTATCTTCCGTTCAGGATGGCCTTGTCTTTAAGTACTGATATCTTGCTGAGTGACTCCAAGAAACAGAGCCTCATTATCGACCATCAAACCCAGTATATTTAGCTGAATAATCACCTAAAAAAGGCTTTTCACTTTGTCACAATTGGAAAGCTTTTTTATGGATAGATGCCTGGATTACATCGTTAAAAAAGCAGGCTTATGGCATACTCAATACAATAACAACGCTTGGAACTTTTAAAGATGAACAATACCTATAAATTGCTTGGCTTAGGTTTTATGGCGCTTGGACTTGCTGCGTGCCAAAGCACACCGCTTCAATATAATGGTAATGTCGGCTATCAGATTGAAAGCCAGTCACCTAACTCAGCAACCTTGGCTTATACTTTGGCAGGTCGCCAGAACCAACAAGTAGATGAGAGAAAATTACAACGTGCTTGTCAAAAAGTATTGGGCTTAAACAAACAATACAAAATTGATATTTTAAGTATAAGTGAAATTGCCAATCCAGCAATACAGACTCCACAATATGGCCGTCAACTGGGGCACAGTCGTACCAGCGTAAGTCTCAGCAATACGCCAGATTTATATAACAGTGAAGACATGGCAACTCGCCAAGCTTTAGAGGCTCGTCCCAGTACATTAAGCGTGGTTCGTTATACCTGTTCTTAAAATTTTAAAATGTAGATATAAAAAGACGCTGTTTATAGCGTCTTATAAAAACTCACATTACGAAACTCTTTGGACTCATCCAGATCCGGCCAAGTCGTGGCACTGCGTTCGTCTAATTTTTGATAGTCTGGATGACTAAAGTTTTTCACGCGGCTATCCGCCACCCAAACCTCGGGTGCAAATTTCAAAAACTCATCCAGAAAAAAGCGGTTACATTGATCATAAAGTACATCCGCTGCTAACAGCACATCTACCTGTTCTGCCTTATACAGATCATCCAGATATTCAAGCTCTACGTCATTCAGTTCTGCATTGGCACGACAGGCATCTAAACTCACCATATCAATATCACAGCAAATAACGCGTTTCGCCCCTGCCATTTTCGCTGCAATAGCGACTACGCCAGATCCTGCACCGAAGTCTAAAACCACCTTATCTTTAACGTGCTCAGGCTCTGCCAGTAGCCACTGTGCCATCGCAAGTCCTGAAGCCCAACAGAAAATCCAGTACGGTGTATCGTTCCAGATACGACGAATCACGTCATCATCCAAACGATCGGTGGGAAACACCGGTGGAATCAGCCATAAAGAAATCGGGGTTTCAGGTAGCTGCTGCGCCATCAAGTCACAACCGGGGATCACCTCATGTAAGGCTTGGATAAGATGCTCTGGGGCTCTGGAGAATTGGAAAGTACAGCTCATTGGAATACTTTTAAAATGTTTTGTGATGCCTTCACGGCGGAGTCTTACAAGAAGAGTTCTAATTTTTGGATTAACCTTCGGTTCGACCTACTTTTCTTTCGGGAAAAGTAGGCAAAACCATTACCATTTGCTGAACTCGACTGAAACCATCATTTACTCAATGATTCACAGAAACATTTTTATCGAATTTAGTCCTGCCTCGAACAGCAGCAAATGGCGATGTCGCGAATCCAATACCAAAATTTATTCAATATTGGATTCTAAATTTAATTAACCTAAAGCTTTCTCAGCAGCTTCAACCGTTTGACGGATCAAAGTGGTAATGGTCATTGGACCTACACCACCCGGAACAGGAGTGTACGCAGAAGCCACTTCTTCAATACCGACCAATTGGATATCACCTACACCGCCGCCATCACGTGGATGGAAACCAGCATCAACAACAACTGCACCTGGTTTAATCCAGTCTTTTTGGATTAATTCAGCTTTACCAACTGCACCTACAATAATGTCAGCCTGTTTAATCAATTCTGGAAGATTTTTAGTACGCGAATGGCAGATGGTTACCGTTGCATTGGCTTGAAGCAACATCATTGCCATGGGTTTACCCAAAATTGCTGAACGCCCCACAACTACTGCATGTTGACCTGCAATTTCAATGTTGTTCTCTTTCAGCATGGTCATAATGCCTGCCGGTGTTGCAGAACCATAAGCCGCCTCGCCCATTGCCATACGACCAAAGCCAAGACAGGTTACGCCATCTACATCCTTTGCCAAAGAAATTGCATCAAAACATGCACGTTCATCAATTTGAGCAGGTACCGGATGTTGAAGCAAAATACCGTGTACATCCGGATTGGCATTTAATTTTTCAATTTCAGCCAGTAATTGTTCAGTTGTGGTCTCTTTGCCCAATTCAACTTTTAGCGAATCCATACCGACACGGCGGCACGCATTGCCTTTCATACGTACATAGGTAGCAGATGCACCATCATCACCGACCAAAATAGTCGCAAGAATGGGGGTACGACCTGTTTTCGCTTTTAATGCTTCAACGCGAGTTAACAAGTCCGCTTCAATTTGTTTTGCCAATGCACGACCATCTAAAACTAATGCCACGGCACATCTCCAAAGTAGATATGAATCAATTTCGCAAATAATACATGATTATTTCGGCTATTTTATTCTATATGCTGATTTTATGTGCATATACACTATTTATAGTATTGTTTTTTTTTCAAAGATTGCTAATATGTGCATCACCAAGAGATGGCGGGGTGGCAGAGTGGTCATGCAGCGGACTGCAACTCCGTGTACGCCGGTTCGATTCCGACCTCCGCCTCCAATCTTGTTAAAATGCCCGAGTGGTGAAATCGGTAGACACAGGGGATTTAAAATCCCCCGCCCACAAAGCGTGCCAGTTCGAGTCTGGCCTCGGGCACCATTTTAAGACTACTTAAAATGGTGCAATAAAAAATCCAGCTTAATGCTGGTTTTTTTATGCCTGAAATTTCTTGCAGGCTAATCATAAAACTCAAGGGCATTGTGCTAAATACTTACCTATATCTACCCATCGCCCAGCTAAAACTTTAAAACCTTGTGTTTATTTTTACTGTGCACAGGTTAAATAGCCTTGCAGACTGGCATTAAGTTCTTGTTGGAAATGCTCAGGTTTGACGATTTTCACATAAGGTATCCAGTAACGCACCAACGGGTTCAATTCTTTCTGATGCCTAATCTGACAACCAATCAGCAACTCCCCGGTTTCCAATTCCTCTAAGATGACCTGTTCTGGAAAAATCCGGCGTTGCTTAAAATAAATTGCAGCCTCTGGATGTACAGATAAAATGACTTCCTGTTTTTCATGCTGAAACCAAATACCATCTTCATCTTTTAATTGCTGCAGCACATGCTGATCATGTTCAAATCGTAAGAGTTGATGGCTACAGATAATTTTCTCAATACGACCAAGACGGTAAACACGCAGTTCCTGCTTGCGTACAGCCGCCAAATACCAGTTGCCCATGTGATGAATTAATCGATACGGTTTTACAACCCGCATTTGATTTCTGTAAAACAAAGCGATTTGCTGTCTTTTTTGAATATTACGGGTGAGTATTTTAAAATGTTCGGCATACTGCCTCGGATCTTCAAAGTTATACCCTTTGGCAGAAAAAACCAGATTGGCACGGTTATCGAATAACTCTCTTAAAAAAGAAATATCTAAAGAGGGATAAAGATCTTGAATGCCAGACAACTGGGCAAAATTTTGAATGTCTTGTAACTTAAAGCGCCCGAGATAGGAAGATTCCAGATAAAATTTTTTGGTTTTAGTGTCTTGAATGAGTGGAAGATAAGAATTTAAACGATCAAAATCACGCTCTATGGTTCGGCTACTCACCCGAAATTCAAGCGCTAATTGTTGTACGCTTAACTGATGCCCTACATTGAGCTTGGTCAATATACGGGCCAAACGTTCAGCAAGTCGTTCATGCGTTGAAGGATGATCCTTCATAAATCCCCTCTTCGTGCTTTACAGCACTGCATATAAAAATATGCAAAATTATTTAATTATCAAAAAAATTATACAGCCAAATAAAAAATAATTTTCAAATATTCCCTTCAACTTAAGGCTAATAAAAAGACTCTAAAAAGCTATTTAACCCGCTGTGTCACGCGGCTTTTTTTACCCTTACGATGAAGGCGTTCTACATAACGTTCTAAATGAAGCATTGCCTGGTAAAATTTATGCAGGTCTGAATTTGACACCTGATTATGAATAATCGCTTTATGCAGGCGTTTTAAAGCACGGAAACTATGCGCACGGGTATATGGTGTTGATATAATCTTCATTGTACATCCCCTTATTGCATGATATTTAACCCAATACCAAACAAATTGGTCAGGTTAAATTTTAAGGTTAATTTAAGCTACCTTTCTGACAGGTTGTGTCGAACAATCGATATTATTTTAATTTTTTATCATTTTTTAAAAAGTTATTTATTACTTTTCAATTAATTAATTTGAATTTTTATATTATTTTATGCAAAGAAAAGCCAACATTTGTTGGCTTTCATTGTTTAAGTAGAAATATTAGATGATTTGCACTACCACTTTACCAACATGCTCACCCTTATCCATAATGGCGTGTGCATCTTGAATCTGATCAAATTTAAAAGTTTCATAAATCATCGGTAAGCATTCACCTTTTGCCCATAGCGGTGCAACCGTTGCTTGCAAGCCTTGTGCAATTTCAGCTTTCTCTGCCGTGGTACGTGCACGCATAGTTGAACCAGAAATGGTCAAGCGTTTCATCATGATTTGACCCAGTTTAACGTCTTTGGCTTTAGCTCCGCCCAAGAAAGCGATGTAAACCAGTCGTCCGTCACGGCGTAGTAAATTCAAATTACGTTCCAAATATGGTGCACCGACCATATCCAAAATAACGTCTACACCGCCATTGTCCGTTTGCTCATTAATCACTTGTTCAAAGTCTTGAGTTTTGTAGTTAATCCCTGTGGTCAGATGGGAAATCGCTGCAACTTTTTCGTCCGAACCTGCAGTTGCAAAGGTTTTGATACCCAGTGATTTGCACAGCATCAGTGCCGTCGTACCAATCCCGCTTGTACCCCCATGAACCAATACAGTTTCCCCTGCTTTGGCTTTACCCATTTGAAAAACATTCGCCCACACGGTAAAGAACGTTTCAGGAATAGCAGCCGCTTGAGTAAAGCTTACGCCTGTCGGAATAGTCAATGTTTGGCTTTCAGGTACTACGCAATATTCAGCATAACCACCACCATTGGTCAGGCCGCAAACTTTGTCACCGACTTTAAATTTAGTGACATCACTGCCTACAGCTTCAACAACACCTGCAACTTCCAGACCCGGTACTGGTGTTACGTCTTTAGGCATTGGATACAAGCCTTGGCGTTGCAAGATATCAGGACGGTTAATTCCGAAGGCATGGACTTTCACCAAAACTTCATCTGCTTTAGCTTCCGGAATCGCTACTGTTTCAAAGCTAAGTTTATCGACACCGCCTGGTTCTGTAATAATGACTTGTTGCATGTTGGTTTGTGACATAGTTTCTTCCTGATCTATTCATTACTTTTCATGTTTAGCACTCTATTTGAACATAGAAACAGCCGAGAATGAATAAGCATGAACTTATGTATAATTCAAAACCTATTTAGCAAATTGATAATAGGCCCAGCATGTTTCAGCTGATTAAATACAATGAAAATAACTTTAGTGATTACGAATGGTTTGATGATTTTGCAGTGATTCGCTTTTATGCGGACTAGTGTGCGCCTTGCGTACAGAACTTTCCTGTATTTGAACAATGTGCACTGCAAATGTCAGCACTACATAACAATATTAAATTCGGCAAAGTGAGTGTCGATCAATCCCCCATTCTGACTTTGCGCTATAACGTGTATGGTCTGCCTTCAACTTTAATTTTTTATCGCGGACAAATTGTGAAACGTATTGCTGGCGTGAAAACGCTTACCGAGCTTCACGCCCTCATTGAACGGGTCATTTTCGAACAAACCAATCATTAATTCAGCTTATTCCGGAGATGCTTCATTCGGCAGTGTCACAAATTTCATTAAAAATTTACGAACCAAAGGCAGAACCATGAGAATCAGTGGAAATGTCATCAACCACGATAAACTCCATGCATGCAGCCACTGGGAAAAGAAGCCATCCACCAAACTTTTATTAATAATCATGTTAAAACAAGAAATCGCGCCACTCATGATGCCTGACAGAATGAGGGGCATCAGCCAAGCCAGATGTTTTGGGTGAAATTTTGGGAGATTATTTTTCATCATTTAACCTAATTTTTTTAAATCGTGTATTGAATTACAAACGGGTAATGTTCGCTGCTGCTTGATCAATCTGTTCTGCAATTTTTTGAACATCTTCTATGCTTAATTCAGCTTGGGACAGTTTTAAACGTAATGAGGTTTTCAGGTTTTCCATCGCACGTTTGATATCAATAAACTGTTCGTTGTTGTGGATTTGTTTGCGTGTATCGAAGCGGCACAGGATTTTCTCTACAGTAGTTTGTTCTGCTTCTAGATGCGCTATACCGGCAGATGTAATGCTGTATTGCTTACGCTCATCTACATTCAATGCTGAGCGTATATAGTGTTGTTCTTCGAGATAATTTAGCGTTGGGTAGATGGTACCTGCGCTAGGCGTATAACCACCGCCTACGATAGCGCCCACATCTTTAATGATGTCATAACTAAACTTTGGTGCTTGAGCAATCAGGTGCAGTACCAACAGTTTCATATGCCCTGCTTCAAACAGGCGTTTGCGAGGTTTTGAAAAGTTCTCTCGTTCTTCTGTTAGCACAGAATGAGGTGTTATAGACATAGAAAAGATATATCTTAAATTTAATTAAGATATATCTTATATTCAAATAAAATAAATATCAAACCCATTTTAAAAAGTGTAATATTTAACCACAATTACTATTTTGAGTTGTTTTTATGGGGAAAATCAGAGATATGCTTTCTTCAGGCATGACAGATGGGGAGCGAAAAGAGGTAGAACAAGCTCTCAGACAACTTAGCGCGCTACATGGAAAGCTTTCGGCTAAATACACATTAGCTGATAATCTTGAGCATATAACTGATGGACGTACTGCCGCATCAAAAATGATTAAGGCTGAGATAGAGCAACTTCAAGCAGATATTCAAGATACTAAATCCTTAAAGAATCAGCTTCAGTCAGAACTAGATGAATTATTACAACTAAAACTAGAAATTTCTTCTCTAAAAGTTATGATTGAATACAAATATGAAGATGGATCTACGACCTTACAGACTTTAAAAGAACTATTAGACTCGGATAACTTAGCTAATTTATATAATGGAGCAGATAAACTCAGAGAACATTACCAATCTTACTTTGAAGCAACTGAAGGCGAGGAACTTAGTTTTAGTCAAAAGCTTGATAAACTATCGACCAAAACTAAAGAACTATATTCCTATCTCTTTAACAACGAAGTTGTAATAGAAGGGTTAGAAACTTCACGTGAACAAGCAATTAAGAAAAAATATCAAGAAATTGAAAAATTCTATGATTATATCTTCTTAGATGAAACTGATAAGGATGGACAACCACTTTCATCCTACTCAACAATGTTTAATAAGCAAAAAACTAGCTTAGATAAATTTTACGTAAAAATTTTTGGTGATGAGAAAAATCCATCATTAGAAAATGAGCTAGATACATGATTAACTAATTTAAGTAGTATTGAAGAACAAGCTTTAAAGACAATCAATCAAGCAAGTAGTGCTGGGTTAGCGGGTGGTTTTTTTGACAAGGTTAACCAAGCTCGGGAAAGTAAAAAGAATAATTTGTGGGTATTTGGAATCTCTTTATTCTTGCTTGCCCTATTCAATTTTTTAACTATTGAATTTGACAAATTAGATCAAATTACAATCACATCAATCATAGTCAGAGTAATATTAAATGTTCCTTTAATTTGGATTGCAACTGTAGCTAATATTAATTTGAATAAATATTCAAAATTAGAGCAGGAATATGGTCACAAAGAGGCTCTAGCCCGCTCCTTTGAAAAGTATAAATCTGAAATTATCACACTCAATGCCGAAACTGATGAGACAATCTATCTTAAAACCAAATTATTAGATCTGAATTTAGAAGCATTTAGAAAGAATCCAGCTGATGGAATGGAAACTGCAAAATCTGTTTCTTTTTTTGAAAAAATGATCCCCAATATAAAAAAGGAAAAGCAAGAAACTTAAGTTTTCTTAAAAAGAAAACCCGCCTTTCAGCGGGTTTTTTAAATCAATTCAATCTATTAAAGACGAACCAATTCCACAATTTTCTCAGCCAATTCTTCAACAGATTCTTGCGTGAAGCTTACATCTGTCGCTTCTGCAACAGTAGTAATCACTGCAATACCTGTTTCACGAAGAAGGGCCACTTGAGCAGCATCAAGGTCAGCTTTCGCAATCGCAACGATACCTTGTTGAAGCAACAAGTTCTCAAGTGCTTGGGCATTTTCCAATGCTTTTGCAGATGCAGTAATTGACGCTGGTTTTTGACCCAAACGTGCTGCACGGTCTTCCGCTGTTACTGGATTGGTATGAGCTGACCATTCAACCGACTCTTCCACCATACCCGCACCAATCGTGACGTTATTCAAACGATCAATGAAGATAAATGAACCGGTATAACGGCTGTCCTGATAACGGTCAAATACTACTGGTGCATCAAATTCAATAGTGACGTTGGCAATCGCATTCAGCTCAAGGTGATCCACTTGCATTTGCTCAAGTGTATTCACATTGGTACGGAAGTTAATACCAGTCACTTTGGCAGGAACGGTTTGTGTACCAATTTTGATGTTATACAACTTGCCCAGCACAAGCGGTTGATCTGCCATCCATACCACAGTTGCTTTAACCGAACGCGAAATGGCAGGAATACCCTGATCCGCACGGATCAACATATTACCGCGTGATACATCAATTTCATCGTTTAGCGTCAATGTCACCGCTTGACCTGCAAATGCATGTTCAAGGTTGCCATCGAAAGTTACGATTTCTTTAACCGTTGAAGACTTGCCCGATGGTAAAGCAACAATTTTATCGCCCACGTTAATTTCACCAAGTGCAATCGTACCTGCGAAACCACGGAAGTCGAGGTTAGGACGGTTGACATACTGCACAGGGAAACGGAAATCACGTTTCGCGGTATCACGGTTAATTTCAACAGACTCAAGCGTACCCATTAAGGTTTCGCCAGTGTACCACGGCGTATTTTCAGACTTGTTCACCACGTTATCGCCATTCAATGCAGAAATAGGCGTAAAAATGATGTTGCTTGGCTTACGGTCGCCCAATTGGCTCACGAAGTTGGCATAGTCGGCTTGAATTTCATTGAAACGCGCTTCAGAGAATTCAACCAAGTCCATTTTGTTAATCGCAACAATAATGTTCTTAATACCGAGCAAGCTTGCAATATAGGTATGACGACGAGTCTGAGTTTGCACACCATAACGCGCATCAATCAAAATGATCGCAAGGTCACAAGTAGATGCACCTGTCGCCATGTTACGGGTGTATTGCTCATGCCCCGGCGTGTCGGCAATGATGAACTTACGTTTTTCAGTAGAGAAATAACGATACGCTACATCAATGGTAATACCCTGCTCACGTTCAGCTTGCAAACCATCTACAAGTAACGCCAAGTCAGGTGCATCACCGGTCGTACCGACTTTCTTAGAGTCACGGGTTACCGCTTGCAATTGATCTTCATAGATCAATTTTGAATCATAAAGCAAACGACCGATTAAAGTCGATTTACCATCATCCACGTTACCGCAAGTCAAGAAACGCAATAAATCTTTATTTTCATGTTGTTTTAAATAGCCCAAGATATCCTGGCTAATGAGTTCTGATTGATGAGACATTGCTCAAACTCCACATATTCTTTAGAAATCGGTTGTTTTGAATCTCTTTGAATCCACCTAAATCCTCCATGGAGGACTACCCTTTTTTATTTACCCCTCTTTATAAAGAAGTAAGCAGCACTGCTGCGCAAGGGAGATTTTTAAAGGGATTCTTAGAAATAACCTTCCTGCTTTTTCTTTTCCATCGAGCCTGCTTCATCATGGTCAATCATACGACCTTGACGTTCAGAACTTGTGGCCAAAAGCATTTCCTGAATAATTTCCGGCAAGGTGTTAGCAGTTGATTCAACCGCACCCGTTAATGGGTAACAACCTAATGTACGGAAACGTACCGATTTCATTTGTGGAACTTCGCCTTCTTTTAAAGGCATACGTTCATCATCAACCATAATCAGTGTGCCACTACGTTCAACTACAGGACGTTCTGCAGCTAAATAAAGTGGTACTAATGGAATACTTTCCAAATAGATGTATTGCCAGATATCAAGCTCAGTCCAGTTTGATAACGGAAACACACGAATACTTTCACCTTTGTTCACTTTACCGTTGTAAAGATTCCAAAGCTCAGGACGCTGGTTTTTCGGATCCCAGCGGTGCTTCGTATCACGGAAAGAATAGACACGTTCTTTAGCACGTGATTTTTCTTCATCACGGCGCGCGCCACCAAAAGCAGCATCAAACTTGTATTTATCCAGAGCCTGTTTTAGGCCCTGGGTTTTCATGATGTCGGTATATTTAGAACTACCGTGATCAAACGGATTGATCCCAGCGTCTTTCCCTTCTTTATTTTGATGTACGATCAGATCGAAACCATGGGTTTTCGCCATGTTGTCGCGGAATGTGATCATATCTTTGAACTTCCAGCCCGTATCGACATGCAATAGCGGGAATGGGAGTTTTGCAGGATAGAATGCTTTTAAGGCAAGATGCAGCATCACGGCAGAATCTTTACCAATAGAATACAACATGACCGGATTTTCAAATTCGGCAGCCACTTCACGGATAATGTGAATACTCTCAGCTTCTAGCTGTTTAAGATGAGTAAGTCTTTCCTCATTTATGGACATTGACAACACCAACTCAGATCAACGTGTACTTATTACACTTTTAAAAATATATATATTCATTATAAAGATTTAGTTATCACAACTATTGCTTGTTTTATTATATTGATATGCAAAATTATCATATAAAGCTTACCTAATAATAAGTATAAGTTTTTATTAATGATTCATTTAAATGCTGATCTATTATTTTATTCAGACAGTGCTGTTACCACAAGCCAACATTAAAATTTACAAAATCTTATCTGATTGGTTATTCCTCTAAAACATCTATGTTATTCGTGCTGAAAATTGCATAGAGTAGCCAAATTTTCTCCCATCTCCTATATTGTTTTGTATTATGCCTACCCTAGACTGTACTCTTGAATCCATTAAATCCAGCCTAGAACAGGCACAGCTTGCTGGTCATATCTATCAACACAATGAGCATTTTCTGATCTTGCAAGAACCTTTGAATGATGATGGTTCAATCCTGAATAATTTTGTGCAACATGAACTCATTGCTGACCAGATTGGGCTGCAATTTGGACTAAGACTTTCGGATAATTATTTCGATTTTTTGATGGGTGTTACCTATAGCAACCAAGACCGTAGCTATGAAATTGGTGCGGGTAATCTTAAGGCCGATCAAAAAGCATTTAACTTGCTCTATGCTTTTTATAACTACCCCAAAGCATTCTATTTGGTCAGTCTTCCACTTGCAGCCAATAATGTGCAACTTGAAGAAGCAATTGAAAGCCAATTATTCAATCAACCTGAATTAAATTTCCTAAATACCGCGGTTAAAACTAATCCGATGGGACAACCAGTGCACTGGATGAAAAACTTTATTACGCAACAGGCTTTGGAAATGAAAGTTCGTATTCAAACCTGTTTGAATTAAGCTTTATCTGAATTAGGCGCGGCTTAAATCAAGATCTGATTGTTTTGAGATGTCCTACATTTAGCCAATTTAATTAAAAGGTGGATGATCAGTATCTCCTAGACCTTTACCACATTTCTACTCTTTTACGAGAGGAGAAATTTAAATCATCTTCTATAAACTTTACTAAAAACACCTCTTCATAAAACAATAACTCTGCTCAACAACTGAATTCACATTTATATCAACATAAATTCATTTTTTAGACAAATTTATTTCTTCACCACTCTGTTTAATTTAGATTATTTTATATAAAAAACAACAATTTGAATAATTTAAGTGAACAAATGTATAGAGGTAAAAAATAATGGGGGGAACTTATTATTCATTCTTTCACCCTCATTTTCAGCGTTTGTATTTGCTTGATATTGTTATCAGGCAGTTTAGAGCTAATTTTGCTTTTACTGAATGTTGGCTCTCAAGGATGGTTGGAGCAATTTTACCGAATAATTTAAGCACTGCATAACATGTTGAAATTGGCATCGATGCAGATCAGATGCCCCCTAAGTTTTAGACTGGTTATATTTAGGTGTGCGCCACTTTTTGTCTCGCTGATTATTTCCTTAACCCTTTATAGTTTAACCGGTTGTATTATCCAACCGTATGGTTAACGAAACGAATAACAACTTGTCTATTGAAAACAGGTAGAAATCTAGATTCGTTTAGCATTATTAAAATATTTACACCAGATTATCCGTAAAAAGCATTAAATAGATAGAAATATTGATAATGTTAAAATCAATTAAATCAACATCCTAGGCTAGAGGCTCGGAATCAATGCATCAAGCGAAGTCTATTCGGATCATGGGTAACGTCTCTATCTGATTAAGTGGTGAATAGCGCTTTAGCTTTACGTTATCAAATTCAAATCCCCGATCATTACTAGCCTGATGAATTAACGGGGGGTATTCAAGCAGTTAATCCTAATAGTTTAACTCAAAGTCTAAAGTGGCTTCATCTAAATAAAAATTTAAAAAATGCAGCCAAATCAGCTACATTTTTTATTTTAAATTGAATAAATTTTATACAATTATTCAGCATAAACTTACTTGAGTTATAACTGTAGGACGTTACATTATCTGCTGACATTGCATATATAGAGCATAATAATGACTTCCTCTATTTACCCTGCCTTGCGGTTTAAAGAAAATACAAAAGCTACATTGGAATGGTATAGCTCTATTTTCCCAAATAGCCAAATTACTCAACAACCACTGGACACTGCGGTAAAAGCACAATTTTCAGGTATCCCGTTTGTTGGTATTAACGGCGATGCCTCTTTTATAACCCATTCTTCTATTTCTTTTATGGTGACTTGCGAAACTTGTTCTAAATTGACTCTTACTGGAATGGAATTACCTTACAGGGCACTGAAGACCGGTGCAGTTGGTGTAAAGACTAATCTGGTATCAACTTGCAAGTTGTCCCGAAAATTTATGGGAGATTTTAAACAATAATCCTCCTAGCCTAGATACCATATTCAAAATAAAAAAGAGTGCTTGATGATTTAATTCGAGCGCAATAAAAATTAAAAAATAAAATTTGCCCAGAATACAATCACAAATAATTTATGATTTTTCAAAAAACAATGATTTATCTAGCAAAAACTAACTAAACGCGAGTATAAAAAAATGATTAATTTTAAAAAGATGTGTAAAAATCGTTTTACCCCTTGCCTGTATTTAAGTCTAGGCTGCCTGACTTCTACTGTAAACTCTGCAGATTTACCTCAAATTAAACATCACCCTATAAATGATATTGTTCAGCAGAATACTGTCAAAAAACTTATTTCTTCAGCAAAGAAAACCACTAAAATTGATCAGATGCGCATTATGCATATCGATATTGACTATATATATGACAAAGACAAAAAACAGCAACAGGAGAATATTCGGACTTTAATAGAACGGATTCAACAGATTCGACCTAATACCATTTTTTTACAAGCTTTTGCTGATCCAGATGCGAATGGTTCAACAGATCGGGTCTACTTTAAAAACCGTCATATTCCCTTAAGAGAAAATCTTTTTCCAGTTCTAGTAAAGCAAATTCGTAGCAAAACTCAGGTAAAACATATATATGCGTGGCTGCCTTTAATGGCTTGGGAATTTCCAAAAAGCTACCACATTCCCTATGTTTTACATAGTGAAGGCGGAAAGCAAGGTTATATTCGGGTTTCTCCATTTGATCAACAAAACCTGAAATATGTTTCTGAAATTTATTTAGATTTTATGAAGTCTAATTCAGTGGATGGAGTACTCTATCATGATGATATTACCCTGAATGATTATGAAGATATTTCTGCTCCTGCCCGAAAGATATATCAATCGTGGGGGTTTAATTCAGAGCAGATATCAAAACTCCAAAATTTTCCAAAAAAAGCACCATTAGCTCAACACAAAACAGCATATCTTGATCAATTTGCTGAAGGTATTAGCAAGATACTTAAACAACAGCAACCAAATATCCTTACTGCACGAAATATGTATGCACCCGTGGTATTAAATCCAGTAAGTGAGAACTGGTTTAGCCAGTCGATGCCCAGCACATATAAATACTATGATTATAATGCCATCATGGCGATGCCCTATATGGAAGAAGCCGATGATCATCAGCAGTTCTATTTAGATTTAATTCAACAATCAAAAAAATACGACCCAGAATTGAGTCGTACCATCTTTGAACTTCAAGCTGTGAATTGGAGAAATAATCAGAAAATATCTACCCAAGAACTTACAGAAACCATCAAGTTTTTAGAGAAACATGGAGTAAAACATATTGGTTATTACCCCGATGACTTTGTTACTGAACACCCTCAACCTTCTAGGCTGAAACACGCTTTTTTAACTGATGATTAACCTCAAAAAATTCTAACTTCCCTTTATTATCATAATAAAGGGTTAGATTTTTTGCCTGTTGCATATTCAGAATATCTATCGTATTAACCATAAAACTCCTTGCAAGCTGTTGTTCATCTATGGCTAAAGGAGTACTACGACGCTCACGGTTATAAAAGCGAATCCAGTTATATGTTGCCCAAAGCAGCAGTGCACATATAAAGGTGGTAATCATCATGATGATATTCATTAGACTCAACTGGCTATCGGGTGCCGCTTGGATCACCAGTTGTTGATAAATCGTTTTACCTTCTACCCACCAGAAAAATCCTGTCAACAGTGGCATGAACAACCACATAAAAGTAAGCCAACCTGCAATTTGCAAACTATAACCCACTGACTTATTTTTTACATATTCAGGTTTATCAATATAAGCAGGAAGTTCTAACTTCGACTCATCTTTAACAATATGAAGTTTATCTATATTAGTCATTTTTCATCTCTCCTCTAAAACCACGATCTGGACTAACCCATCGAGCACGCTTTTGAGTTTTGAAAATTGTTTTGGGTAATGCGACGACCGTGGTGAGCATCGCTAGTATCCAGAAGAATAATGGATACCAGATCACCCAAAAATAGTTCCTGAACATTCGGTCTTTATCATAAGATTTATCAATCCATAAACTGACAAAGAACTGGATAAGACACGTTAGCCCCAGAATCACCCCATACCATTGAGGAAAGAGCGATTGAATTGCCCATTCGCCCGGTAAAGAGAAAAACAGACCATATAAATACAAAAGAATAATACCAAACATCACATATGCCCAAACCACACTGATAACGGATTCCAGAGCAATTGGCCACATCCGGCGCAAATTCCACTTAAACAGTTTAGGGAGATAAGCGATTAAAACTTCAATTCCGCCTTGCGCCCAACGTAAGCGTTGCTTCCATAACCCGTTGATTGTTTCTGGCATATAAATGTAACAAAGTGCTCTTGGTACATATTGCAAATCCCAATGGTCAAACTGTAAACGCCATGACACATCAATATCCTCTGTAATCATGTCATCACGCCAATAACCAATACGGTCTAAAGCAGTTTTACGAAAACCGGCAATTGCACCCGAAACTGTAAAAATCCGTCCATAAGTTCGTTGGGCGCGTTTAATCAAACCAATGATCGAGGAAAACTCACCCACTTGAATTTTACCGAGGATACTAGAACGGTTCACAATACGAGGATTACCCGTTACCGCACCAATTCTCGGGAAGCGGGTTAAATGATGCATCATCCATAAAACAGCATGCGGATGTAATAAGGCATCACCATCAATACAGATCAGATATTCATTTTGACTGACCATTGCACCTGCACGAAGCGCATAAGCCTTACCTTGATTTTCAGCTAAATGAACCACTCTCAATTTTGGGTATTGCTGTAAAAGTGAATCTAGAATTTCAGCAGTTTTGTCTCGACTTCCATCATTCACTGCAATCACTTCAAAATTTGGGTACTGAGATTGCATTGCAAATTTAATTGTTTCTCGGACCTGTGCTTCTTCATTAAAACAAGGAATAACAATACTACAGCCATGTTCACTTGGTTTTGGTAAGGCTGTTTTTTTAACTTCGTGCTTTAAGTAAAACCAGATTCCCCCCGCTATCCAAAGCCATGCCATAAATAAAGGATAGAAAAAGGCAAAGCCAAAATAAAAATCACTAAATCTAAGATGAATCAACTCTTCCATTATTTCATCTCCTTGGCAATGTTGCCTTCAAAAGGATTTCGATAAGTTAATGGACTGTCATTTGAACTAATAGACTGGTAAAGATTTTCCTGAAATCGTCTACCTTCGTTTAATTGATAATTATTAAGACCAATTTTTTGTACAGCCAGCCTTTTTAAAACTTGATAATCATATTGATATTCTTTCCATTCACTTTTAGATACATTCGGATCAACGGTAAAACTCACAATCAAATGCTGTTTCTGTTTAAGATTCAATTGTTCTAACTGTTTTTGCATGGCTTTAAATACTTTAGGGTAACGAACAGGATCAAGTTCGAGATATAGGAAGTCGCCTTGAACTAGACAACTATCAAGTAAGAGTTTTAAACCATCTAAATGCTTATCCTTTAAAGTCATTTTCAATGCAGTCTGATAATTATTACTAATGTTTGTGTAATATTTTGCCTTTTCTTTGCTGCGTTCTTTAATTTGAAAAACTTGTTTCATTTTTTGGCTACAAGCACCATCCCAAGTTTTATCTTGTACGCCACATAAGAACTCATCACCAATTTCTATCATCAAGCCTTCAATTGATGAGTTATTCTTGACCAAATCAGCGGTTAACTCATCAAGCTTAAGGCCTTGTTTTGTTTCCAGACTTATAGGCAGTTCCGCATATACTCGATTATTGATGCGTGTGCGCGCCTGCCAAACTGTTCGATTCAGCAAATCTTGGCGCATATGAAGCTGCTGATTTGGGAAATAAGCAACGTCTATTTTTCCATCCCCATTTTCGTCAGCCACTGCTTTTAATACAATCGTATTGGTTTTTAATGAATTAACTTGATCTAATAACTGTCCGAGTTTTTGATCGAATACTTGATTGTTTTTGCTGACCATTTCACTTAAATCGAAACGAATAATACTTTTGCGTTGCTTATAGAGTGCTCGTGCAAAAGTCAAAAAATCCAGCATTTCCTCATGGATCATTTCAGGCGTTGGATTATTCATAATCAAGCCGCGTTGATATGTGGCCCCGGAGTCCACAAGTGTAGACATACTGCCCAAGCTAAAAGACATTGGCAATCCTGCCTTTGCCGCAAGTTGTTCACTTTCTTTTGTTACTGCCCCATAAGGCCAGAAAATAGCTCTGGTATTGATACCTAACTGGAAGTCTAAAATTTCCTTAGATTTTCTTAAATCCGCAATCACTCGTTTTTGATAAGCTTGTTCAGATTCATATTTACCCAGCTTAGGCAGATATTCACGGGTAATTGCAGCAGGCTGCATATTTTTTTGTGGATTACCAAGAATACCTTTATGCAAATCGTCTGAGTGTGAAGCAAAATCGACTAAACCTGATTCTTGCATTTCACGCATTTGATCCCAGGTCATTAAATTATTTTCACCATAGGCAGAATAGGCATCTTTGTTGTTGCCATTAATCCAACTGGTTGGAATTGCAAATACGGCTGGAAAATCATATTGCTTCAATAAAGGGAAAACTCGGGTATAACTACTTAATGCCCCATCATCGAAAGTCAACAATACTGATTTAGGAGGCAGGCTCTTTTTCTTTTGACGTGCTTCCCACACATCTTGCAGGCGAATTGGATGCCACCCTTCTTGTTGAATCCACGCAAAAAATTGTGCTAAATTTTTAGTACTAATTGCATAAACATCTCGATCCCCCACCTTAGCGACATCATCTCGTACATCATGAAAAGTAAGAGTTACAAAAAGATTATCTGGCATTTCAATTGCTGAATTTGTCACATTTTGAGCCAAACTTACGCTAGGAATTGCTAAATTTGTTGTCAACACTACAGCGAATAAAATTGTTGCAATTTTTCTCATTAAAAATTCCCCTTAAAACCAAGCACTGCGTAAGTTCTTTTTTCATCTATACCATCATAAGGATGTGTTCCCCATCCTATTCCGTAATTCAAATTCCAGGTCCGCGAAAGTTGCCAATCATGTTGATAAAATGCGTTATAAATCGGTTTTGAGGAAAATCCGTCTTGCCCAAAAGTTCCGATGGTTGCTTCGAAATGTTGTGTGAAATTTCTGTCATGTCTACGCCAAGTAATCCAATCATGTTGTAAAGTGAGTTCTGCGCTATAACTTTCTTTAGGATTGAAATAATCAACTTGTACATCATCATTTTTACTGTAATACCCGCCTAAAATAAAACTGGTAATATGATGTGGAGCCGCAAAAACCCGTTGCTTAAAGTAGGCAGAGACTTCCTGACGGGTATTTCCATCATCGATATCAGTTAATTGATAAGCTGTACCCGCTTCACGAGATTCATTGTGATTCCAGTTCAGACCAAAAGTATAAGATTGACCTTCATTACCTTTTTTTATAGCTTGTAATGGAATATCGGCCTGACTATTAAAACCTAAAACATACTGCCAGTGATCACTCAACCATTGTGACCAGTCCACTTGTACTCCAAAACGATCATCTTCATTATCTATACTTTGAGAAAGCATGATATTTGCGGCTTTACGACGCGATTCCCATTCAAGTCCAAGTCCCACACGTTGATCATCAATTTTGCCATCCTCATAATTCGCCCAACGATTACTATGATTGGCATAAGCACGAAAAGTATCAAAAAACCATGGGGTATTAATACGTGTTAAATTCTCCTGTTCACGACTGCCTTTTAAACGATTCAGAACAGCAGAGTTATCAGATTCATTTTTTGAAAAAGTACTCTGATGCTGAATGGAGAAACGATTACGATCGTCAAGTTCTTTTTTGCTTTTTACAACACCAGAATCTCCTGGCATGGCTTCCATAAGATAAGCATTCTGCTTACGCCATTCTGAAATATCACCTAATGCCTGCATATTCTCTAAGTGATTGATTCGTATTAAGGAATCAACTGGCTCAACACCATCCCATTGCGCCAGTGTCCATTCTGAGCGTTGAGGTTGTTTACGCCAGCGTTGTACTAGCGCAAGATTACTTTGATAAACCACATTATTGGGTGCTTTTGCGACCAGCTTTTCAAAATATTGTTGCGCTTTAGCATATTCTTGGCGATAAACATAATTGAGACCGACCAAGTTTATATATTCCATACGGTCCTCATGGGTAACTCTATCGACACCTTTTGCATTGCTATATCGATAAGTAGGCAACATTTTGTCCATTTCTAACAGTAAATTATTGGCCTGCTCATACTTTTCTTGTTCAATTAATGCGTAATACAAACCTGAATACACTTCATAAGTTTGATAGTTTTTTTCCTTTAGCAAACTTCTATATTGTGCCTCGGCCAATTTAGGTTGCCGATTCTTTAAATACGCATCTGCAATCGCTTGACGTACATAAGGAGGCATTTGCTCGATAGGTAATCCAATTTTGGGTATTTGTGCGAGCACTTCCTGAGCCAAGTTTCTCTCATTTAAAGCATATATGTACTCGTAATAAAATTGACGTTTAATATTGGGGTCATTAGGCAGTTGGGATTCATACTTTGCCATCTCATCTATAACTTGATTGAGTTGTTTATAAGCAATATTTCCACGATCACGATAGGTTGAAGCCTTGTAATACTGCACTGCATTCTGAATGCGCAGGGTAAATTCACTAATTTTTGCATTTGTTCTAAGTTGAGGTTTATTTGCCAATATTTGATTATTCTGAATATATTTTTCTGCTTTGGCATAGTCTGCATTTACCATAAGTGCCAATGCATACTGCTCTTGCGCACTACTATTATTTGGATTCTTTTCAACGGCTAAACTGGCGGTATTCAATGCCTCCACTGGCATATTTAAAATGCGATAGGCATAAGCAAGCTGAGCTAAATAATCAGGATCAATATAGTTGATATCGAGCGCAGACAAGGTTTTTTTCGATTCAAGAGTTTTACCTGCTTCTGCTTGTAATACTCCTATCCATACAACCCATATTTGATTTTGATCGGTCTGAGCGAATTTTTTCGCCCATTGTTCTGCCAATTCAAATTTTCTTAGATCGCGCAAGGCTTTAAGGACATCAACCTTTGCATAATCTGGAAATTGTTGTGTTTGTATACCGGAGAGATATTTAATATCTTGCTCGGTAAATTTTTGATGTTCATATGACATCACAATAAAATCAGCAATCAGTTTCTGATTATTGGGCTGGAGCACTAATAATTGTCTGAGTTTTTGTAAACCCGCATCTACCTGTCCTTGCTTAATCGAATCTACTGTTTTTTCACGTTGCGGATCTATAGAGTCCCTATATAATAATTCTGCATGCAAAAATGTAGAAAACAGTAAGGTGCTACAAGAGAGGGTAAGTATATTTAATCTAGAATCTACTTTATTCATATTTAAAAATTCATCATTCATTGTTATTAATTGTTGCAATCCAATAAACAATACCCTCAAAGCTAATCATATCAACCTTTTTTTGTGTTTCATTTTGTGTTTTTATCTATTAATATGACACATATCACTTTATAATAATCGTGAAAAATAATACTGTATATTTTTTTATTAGGTCATTTCTTTATATTAATTTTAATAAATAGACATTCATAAATCATTTTTGCTCAGTTCAATATTGTAAATTCCAGCCATTAAATTGAATCTTAAACCGAGTCTTTTTCCTCTATTTCGATAACGTTTCGCAAGGATTTTATTATTCTTTTATCGATTTTTTGGTTATGGCTTTTTAGTGCAGAATCTAGTTTACAACGTCTCTTAGCTTTGAACGACAACTGGCTATTTGAATAAAAATTATAATCCCTTGATCGCATTTATCTGCAAGGATAAAAGTCCCGAAAGGAATCTCCTGTAAATTGCATTTGAATACCTCAACATCATGCACCGCACCGCGACAGGTACATAAACTCATTATTTGCTGAGTTGTATACTGAATAATGGTCTGCACTTTAAAGGTATATGTTTTTTCTTGCCACTATAGCTATTTTTAGGCTTTTGGATTGAAATTTCTGTAGCCTTTATAATCAGAAAATTCCCATCAATGCATTAGCATTATCTTTCTAATTGAAAACATACAACAGGCAAATTCTTCGGTAAATTAAAACAGACTCGACTGAATCAAATCATCTTCTACATACCATAAAACTCTTGAGGATGTTGGATCTGGAACCCCATGACTCGTAGCCTCATGAAAAAGTTCTTTATTTGCGCTACTAGCTCAGACAAAACAGAACTTGACCTTCTGGGCTTGACTTGGGCGGTCCGCATTTAGTAAAACATGCATTTTAGTTGCTTAACCTTTAAATAGAAGTTAACCAAGCGATGTCTGTGTATTACTTGCACTGTGTTTCAGAAAGCTTTTTAAACTGATGTATTTCATTCGCAAATTATGCAGGATAGCGCTGAAATGTAGCATATAAATATCAAACCAAAAGATGCTTATTTTTGATTTATGAAAAAAATCCATTAATTTTAATGAATATACCCCAATAAAAAAGCTCTCAAATGAGAGCTTTTTTATTTTTCAAAAAATTAAGTCAAGCTTTTGTCTTTTAATACTTGAAGCATCGTCGAACCCAATTCTGCTGGACTACGAGTATAGGCTATACCAGCACGTTCAAAGGCAGCAAACTTTTCTTCCGCAGTCCCCTTACCACCTGAAATAATTGCGCCTGCGTGGCCCATACGTTTGCCTTTAGGTGCAGTTACACCAGCAATATACCCTACTACAGGTTTGGTCACATGTGACTGAATATATTCAGCGGCTTCTTCTTCCGCAGTACCGCCAATTTCACCAATCATAATGATGGCTTCAGTTTGCGGGTCTTCTTGGAACAGTTTCAAGCAGTCAATTTGGTTCATGCCCGGAATTGGGTCTCCCCCAATTCCGATACAAGTCGACTGACCTAAACCCAGCTTCGTGGTTTGCGCCACAGCTTCATACGTCAAGGTTCCTGAACGCGAAATGATTCCAACTTTACCCGGTTGATGAATATGTCCCGGCATAATGCCAATTTTACATTCACCTGGAGTAATAATACCCGGACAGTTTGGCCCAATTAGACGTGCGTTATTACCATAGGTTTCAAGATAACGTTTGGCTTTTAACATATCTAATGTGGGTACGCCTTCTGTGATCACCACAATTAAACCAATACCTGCATCTACAGCTTCTATAATAGAATCTAAAACAAAAGGTGCGGGTACATAAATCACAGAAGCATCAGCATTGGTTTCTTTTACTGCTTCATTCATGGTGTTAAATACAGGAAGACTTAAATGCGATTGTCCGCCTTTACCAGGAGTTACTCCGCCCACCACTTTAGTGCCATAAGCAATGGCTTGTTCTGAGTGAAATGTACCGTTTTTACCTGTGAAGCCTTGTACCAATACTTTGGTGTCTTTATTAACTAATACGCTCATGATTGATACTCCTTTACGCTTTCACTGCAGCAACAATTTTTTCTGCGGCATCCGCCAGACCATTCGCAGAAATTAATTTAAAATCCGATTCATCAAGTAATTTTGCCCCTAACTCTGAATTGTTGCCTTCCAAGCGTACAACGACAGGTACAGTGACATGTACTTCCTGAACTGCTGCAATAATTGCTTCTGCAATCATGTCACAACGCACAATACCCCCGAAGATATTGATCAACACCCCTTGCACAGATGAATCTGAAAGGATAATTTTAAATGCTTCAATCACACGGTCTTTGGTTGCACCACCGCCCACATCAAGGAAGTTTGCAGGTTGACCACCATATAATTTAATGATATCCATGGTAGCCATAGCAAGGCCAGCGCCATTGACCATACAACCAATGTTACCTTCAAGGGCAACATAGTTCAGATCAAATTCAGATGCTTTCAATTCACGCTCATTTTCCTGAGACTTATCGCGCATTGCTGCGATTTCAGGTAAACGATACAGTGCATTTGAATCGATCCCCACTTTGGCATCGACACACAAGATATCGCCATTTTCTCGAACTGAAAGTGGATTAATTTCAAATAGTGCAAAATCATTTTCAATAAAAGCTTGATACGCAGCCGTCATAATTTTGACAAATTGGTTGATTTGTCCATCTTTTAAATTAAGGGCGAATGCAACTTCACGTGCTTGAAAAGGTAAAAGCCCAACTAGAGGATCAACTTCAACTTTAATAATTTTTTCTGGGGTTTCTTCTGCGACTTTTTCAATTTCGACACCCCCTTCTGTAGATGCCATAAAAGTGACACGACGGCTAGAACGATCGACCACTGCACCAAGATACAATTCACGCTCAACCGGATAAACATCCTCACAGACCAGAACACTATTTACCGGCTGACCATTGGCATCAGTTTGATAGGTTACAAGTCGTGTGCCAATAATGCCATTTGCATATTCAGCAGCTTCCTCACTGGATTTTACGACTTTAACACCACCTGCTTTACCACGTCCTCCAGCATGAACTTGAGCTTTCATCACGGCAAACTTGCCACCGAGTTGCTCAAATGCTGCGACAGCTTCTGCTGCATTGGTTGCCAGTACACCCTCTTGAACAGGCATACCATATTTTTTTAATAACGCTTTTGCTTGATACTCATGTAAATTCATCGAATAACCTTTTATTACTTCTTCGCTTTGTTATGACCCACCAATACCCAGACATCCATCAAAGCAGTATTGGCATTTTTTAAAATCTTTCTTATCTTTATTTTTAGATGATTGTTCCAACAAAAACAACCATCAAATGTAAAAAGAGCGACCTAAGTCGCTCTTTTACTCATCTTATTTACGCTTACGCTGAATCGCGTGAATCGCTCGTCCATCCACTGCCAGTGCAGCTTCATGAACCACTTCAGAGAATGTTGGGTGACCAAAAGTCATCAATTGTAGATCTTCAACTGAAGATACAAACTCAAGTGCGATCATACCTTGGTGAACGATGTCAGACGCAGCAGGTCCAATCACGTGCATACCGAGTAGACGATCTGTTTTTGCATCAGCAACAAACTTAACGAAACCGGCACCTTCACCAGCAGCGAGTGCTCGACCATTCACAGCAAAACCGAATTGACCAGTTTTAACTTCGTGACCTTTTTCAGTCGCTTGCTGTTCTGTTAAACCTACCCACGCCGCTTCTGGATGTGTGTAAATGACAGAAATAATCGTGTCATAGTTCACTTGAGCAGCATGACCGTGAATACGTTCAACTGCCATTACGCCTTCTTCCATTGCTTTATGTGCAAGCATTGGACCACGTACCAAGTCACCAATTGCGTATACGCCTTCAACAGAAGTTGCACACCAATCGTTTACTTCAACCAAACCACGTTCAGTCAATTTAATGCCTGAATCATCAGCCAATAAACCTTCAGCATAGGCACGGCGACCTACACAAACGATCAATTTATCGAAAGTTTCAGTTTTCTCTTCGCCAGCTTGGTTATATTTAACCGTTACTTCACGACCGTTGATTTCAGTACCTGCAACTTTCGCACCGATACGGATATCCATACCTTGCTTAGTCAACAGTTTTTGGAAGTCTTTTGCCAAAGCTTTATCAGCCATTGGCAAGAATGCATCCATTGCTTCAAATACAACAACTTCCGCACCCAAACGACGCCAGACTGAACCCAGCTCAAGGCCGATAACACCAGCACCAATCACACCTAAACGCTTAGGTACTTCTGGGAATTCAAGCGCGCCAGTAGAATCAACGATTAAGTCTTGATCTACAGGAGCTGAAGGAATGTTAATTGGTACAGAACCTGTCGCAAGAATCACGTATTTAGGCTCTAAAACTTGAGTTTCACCTTCGTGAGAAACAAATTCTACTTTTTTACCTGCAAGCAGTTTACCGGTACCCTTTAACCACTCGATACCATTACCTTTAAGTAATTGATCGATACCACCAGTCAACTGATCTACAACTTTGTCTTTACGAGCCAGCATTTTAGCAAGATCAAATTTAACTTCACCGGTCGTAATACCATGGTCATCTAAATGCTGAACGGTATCTTCATAGCGATGTGAAGAATCAAGTAAAGCTTTAGACGGGATACAACCCACGTTTAAGCATGTACCACCCAAAGATGGTTTACCTTTATGAATACGTTTTTCGATACAAGCAACTTTGAAACCAAGTTGAGCCGCACGAATTGCTGCTTCATAACCACCTGGTCCACCGCCAATTACTACTAAGTCAAACTGTTGAGACATTTTTATCTCCAAAAATGGGCTTAGAGGATCACCCTAAGCCCATGGATTTATTCTTTAGAATTAAAGATCAAGGATAAGACGAGCTGGCTCTTCTAACAATTCTTTAATTGCCACAAGGAAACCTACAGCTTCTTTACCATCGATTAAACGGTGGTCATAAGAAAGCGCCAAGTACATCATTGGTAAAATTTCTACTTGACCATTTACAGCCATTGGACGTTCCTGGATTTTATGCATACCCAAGATTGCAGTTTGTGGCGTGTTCAAGATAGGAGTCGATAACAATGAACCGAAAGTACCACCATTAGTAATAGTGAACGTACCACCAGTCATGTCTTCAATGCCCAATTTACCGTCACGTGCTTTACCAGCAAACGCACGGATGCCATTTTCAACTTCAGCATAGTTCATGCGATCTGTATCACGAAGTACAGGAACCACTAAACCACGCTCAGAAGATACAGCAACACCGATGTCATAGTAACCGTGATACACGATATCGTCGCCATCAATTGAAGCATTTACCGCTGGGTAGCGTTTAAGTGCTTCAGTTGCAGCTTTAACAAAGAATGACATGAAGCCAAGACGTGCACCATGACGTTTCTCGAATGCATCTTTATATTGAGCACGCATTTCCATGATTGGTTTCATGTTCACTTCGTTAAATGTCGTCAACATTGCAGTGCTTTGTGTTGCAGCAAGAAGACGTTCAGCAACACGTTTACGTAAACGAGTCATTGGAACACGTTTTTCGATACGCTCACCAATAGCAACACTTAATGGTGCAGCAGCAGGAGCCGCTGGTTTAGCTTGATGACTTGCAACATCTTCTTTAGTGATACGGCCACCGCGACCAGTACCGGTAACATCACCAGCAGCAATACCCGTTTCAGTTAATGCTTTACGTACCGCAGGCGCTTGGTCAGCAACCGGTTGAGCACGCTCGACAACAGGTGCAGCACCCGCTTCTGTTTTAGATGCAGCTTGTTCAACTTGTCCTTCAGACTGAACTGCTTGAGTTTGAGAAGCACCAGACACAGCACCTTCTTCAAACTGTGCAATCACTTCGTTAGAAAGAACAGTTTCGCCTTCACCTTTAATGATGGTAGCGATTGTACCGTCAGCAGGAGCAACAACTTCTAAAACAACTTTATCGGTTTCAATATCGCAGATCACTTCATCACGTGATACAGCTTCACCTGGTTGTTTGTGCCAAGTTGCAATCGTACCGTCTGCAACTGACTCTGGAAATACCGGTGCTTTAATTTCGGTTGCCATTATTTAGAATCTCCTGATTGTTCAGCTACGATCGCCAATGCGTCATTTACTAGCTGAGCTTGTTGTTTTGCATGCAAATATGGTGAACCACAAGCTGGCGCAGCAGAAGCTGGACGGCCTGCGTAACTGATACGGACTTGTTTAGCAGATTTCATCACATCGTCATATAGACGCGGCGCGATGAATAACCAAGCACCTTGGTTTTTCGGCTCTTCTTGAGTCCAGACCACTTCTTTTAGGTTTGGATAAGAAGCAAGTACTTCAGCAATACGTTGTTCTGGGTATGGATACAATTGTTCAATACGAACGATTGCAGTGTTATCTAGATTTTCTGCACGGCGTTTTTCAAGTAAATCGTAATAAACCTTACCGCCACACAGGACTAAACGAGTCACGTCAGCGTGATTGATTTGATCTACTTCATCAATTACCGTCTGGAATGTACCAGTTGCAAGCTCTTCCAACGTAGACGTTGCAAGTTTGTGACGAAGCAATGACTTCGGTGAAGTCACGATCAATGGCTTACGGATTGGACGAATCGCTTGACGACGTAAAGCATGGAAAATCTGTGCAGGTGTCGTTGGTGTAATCACTTGCATGTTGTCTTCAGCACATAACTGTAAGAAACGCTCTAAACGTGCAGATGAATGCTCTGGACCCTGACCTTCATAACCGTGTGGAAGCAACATGGTTAAACCACATACGCGTTCCCATTTGGTTTCGCCTGAAGCAATAAATTGGTCAATTACTACTTGCGCACAGTTCGCGAAGTCACCAAATTGTGCTTCCCAAATAATTAAACCGTGTGGAATTGTAGTTGCATAGCCATATTCAAATGCAAGTACGGCCATCTCAGACAAGAGTGAGTCATAAATTGCAGTGCGCGGCTGGTTCTCTTTGATATGACAAAGCGGAATATAAGTTGAACCATCCACCTGGTTATGCAGTTTCGCATGACGATGTGAGAAGGTACCACGACCAACGTCTTCTCCAGTAATACGAACCATGTAGGTTTCATCAAGCAAGGTTGCATAGGCTAAAGTTTCAGCCGCCCCCCAGTTTAATGGCATTTCACCGGTCTGCATTTTTAAGCGTTCATCAATCACTTTCGCGACTTGACGTTGCATCACGAAGCCTTCAGGAAGCTCGCGCATTTTAGTGCCAAGTTCTTTTAAGCGTTCGATTGGGAAAGTTGTATCCCAAACATCTGTGTATTCGTGACCTAAATAAGGGGCCCAATCCACAAACATTTTCGTATTTGGTTCAAGTACCAAAGCATTAGCAACGTGCTTACCGGCTTCAAGATCTGAACGGTAGTTTTCAACCATTTGATCAGCAGCGGCACGATCAAGTACACCTTCTTTAACCAGTTGATCGGCATAAAGTGCACGGGTAGTCACTTTCTTGTTGATCACTTGATACATCATTGGCTGTGTTGCTGCTGGCTCATCTGCTTCGTTATGGCCGCGACGACGATAGCAGAACAGGTCAATCACAACGTCTTTACGGAACGTATGACGGAAGTCATGCGCCAATTGAGTCACGAAAATCACAGCTTCAGGATCATCGCCATTCACGTGGAATACCGGTGCCTGAATCATTTTTGCGATATCGGTACAGTATTCTGTAGAACGTGCATCACGTGGATCAGAGGTTGTGAAGCCCACTTGGTTATTCACCACAATATGAACTGTACCACCCACGGTATAACCACGAGTTTGTGACATCTGGAAGGTTTCTTGGTTTACACCTTGACCTGCAAATGCTGCATCACCATGTACAATAATTGGCAATACATCATCACCACCGATATCGCGACGGCGTACTTGACGAGCACGTACCGAACCTTCAACTACAGGTCCCACGATTTCCAAATGTGAAGGGTTAAACGCCAATGCCAAGTGAACTTCACCACCCGCTGTCATCACGTTAGAGGAGAAACCCTGGTGATATTTAACGTCACCCGAACCTTTTTTATGAATTGATTTACCTTCAAATTCACCAAAAAGATCTGCCGGGTTTTTACCCATGATGTTGACTAAAAGGTTGAGACGACCACGGTGTGGCATACCAATCACAACTTCTTTACAACCCACAGAGCCGGCACGCTGAATAATTTCGTTGACCATCGGGATGAATGATTCACCGCCTTCAACACCGAAACGTTTAGCACCCACGTATTTATTACCTAGGAATTTTTCTAGGCCCTCGGCTGCAGTTAAACGCTCAAGGAAATGTTTTTTCTGTTCTGCAGTAAAATTAAATTGACCTTTCGCACCTTCAAGACGTTGTTGAATCCAACGTTTCTCTTTAGTGTCAACAATATGCATGTATTCAGTACCAACAGAACCGCAATAAACGGCTTCCATTGCTTCAACCATTTCACCAAGCGTAGCTTCTGTTTTACCCAGTGCAAGGTTGCCTGTATTAAATACTGTATCGAGATCAGATTTAGTCAAACCGTGCGTAGCAAGATCAAGATCAGGCACATCTTCACGTTTTGCCAAACCTAATGGATCCAATTTTGCTTTTTGATGACCACGATTACGATAGGCAGCAATCAGCTGTAAAACGCCAATTTGACGACGTTCATGCTCAGAACTTACAGAACTTTGAACAACAGGCTGTACGCGGCTTGAATTGCGACCTAATAAAAGGAATTGCTCACGTACATTGCTATGTGGTTGATCACCTTTAGGGAATTTATCGAAATATTCGCGCCAGTCAGCTCCAACTGAGTCTGGTGACGTCAAATAATGTTCATAAAGTTCTTCAATATACGCTGCACTGTCAGCGCTTAGTTCAGTGTCAAGACGCAGTGCGTCAGCAACTTCTTGCATTTGTGGACCCATTTCCTATTGCAAAAACATTTTCAGGATGCTTTTTAAGCGAACCCATGATTAATAATGTCAAATTGGTAACATGACATTAGTCCCCATCAGGCATAAGCCATGAGGCGTTATCACTACATCAGGAATAACCTAATGTGAATAATGAATCATAACGCCCTCATTGGCATCATCACTCATTTAAATACTCGACCGAAACCGAGCAATTTTTTGCAAATCGACTTAGAAAAAATAACTACGCGACCTATTTTTTCTAAAACGATTAATCTTTATTTATACCCCTTATATACACTCTAAAATGTTGAAAAAATGTACATAAACAAGGCGCTTTTTTTAAATATAACGATGTATCAAATCGTAACATGATATCTAGTTACAATTGATTTTTTTGACACATACCTCTCATAAATTAGCGAAATACATCCTTCCCATTTTCCTTTAACATATGGTGCTTTATTTAATAATTGGTTTCAATGTAGACCATAGTCCCAAGCCAACAATTTAAATACAACAAAAGAGAGCGCAATATTTAAACTGGCCCTCTTTATTTACGCCATATGGTAACATTTTAATCTCAACTTTGCAGATTGAAACTTAAGATTGGCGCTTTAATTGTCGATTCGAACAACTTAACTACAATTCAATGAAGCTTTAATGTCATTTACGGTTAATTTTAAACAATTCCAGTCGTTTGCTTCAGCGCCAACAAATAATCCTCTTCCCCCAATTACATAGATTTTTTGCATAAATCTATAAATGATTATGATATTCAAAACATAAAAAAGCACACCTTAAGGTGTGCTTTTTTGGACTGGTACAGATTAGCCAGCTTGATCTAACAACATGCTACGGATGTGACCGATCGCCTTAGTTGGATTCAAACCTTTAGGACAAACAGATACACAGTTCATAATACCCTTACAACGGAACAAGCTGAATGGATCATCTAGACGAGCCAAACGATCTTGTGTCGCTGTATCACGAGAATCAATAATGAAACGGTATGCATTCAACAATGCTGAAGGACCCAAGAATTTATCCGGGTTCCACCAGAATGATGGGCATGCAGTTGAACAGCATGCACAAAGAATACATTCATACAGACCGTTTAAATGCTCGCGTTCTTCAGGAGACTGTAAACGCTCCTTCGCTGGTGCAGGCTGATTATTGATCAAGAATGGATGAATTTTGTTGTACTGATCGTAGAACTGGTTCATATCAACAACCAAGTCTTTTACTACAGGTAAACCCGGTAAAGGACGAATGGTGATTTCGTTTGGTAAATCGTTCAGATTCCACAAACAAGCCAAACCGTTTTTACCGTTGATGTTTACGCCATCAGAACCACAAATACCTTCACGACATGAACGACGGAACGTTAAAGATTCGTCTTGTATTTTCAACGCAAGAAGAGCATCAAGCAACATACGGTGCTTGTCAGTCAACTCAAGTTTAAAAGTTTGCATGTACGGTGCTTTATCCTTGTCAGGATCATAGCGGTAGATATGGAATGTACGGATACCTCTACTCATCTTTATTCTCCCGATTAGAATGTACGTGGTGCTGGTGGAATCGCATCAACCGATACTGGTTTGTAACGGACTGGTTTGTACTCAAGACGATTGTCTGAAGAGAACCATAAAGTATGCTTCATCCATTCATCATCACGGCGACCGTAAGAATAAGTTGGGTGATCTGCTGGCAATTCATAATCAACAACAGTATGTGCACCACGACATTCTTTACGTGCAGCAGCCGAAATCAAGGTCGCTTTAGCAACTTCATACAAGTTTTCAACTTCTAGAGCTTCAACACGTGCAGTGTTAAATACTTTAGATTTGTCTTTTAAATGAATGTTGCGAACACGTGGTTCAATCGCAAGAATCTGTTTCACGCCTTCATCAAGTAATGCTTGAGTACGGAATACACCGGCATGATCTTGAACGATATCACGAATTGCATCAGCAACTTCTTGAGCATTTTCACCCGAAGTTGACTCATCCAAATGACGAATACGTTTTCTTGTATTTTCAAACACAGTAGTCGGAAGCGGTTGATACTCATCACCATGATGTTTAGTCACGTAATCGATGATGTGTTCGCCTGCAGCCTTACCAAATACAACCAAGTCAAGCAGTGAGTTCGTACCTAAACGGTTTGCACCATGTACAGACACGCAAGAACATTCACCAATTGCATAGAAGCCTTTAACAGGTTTTGTATAGTTACGCTCACCGCCATTGCTTGAGTAAACGTCACCACTTTTATCGTAACCTGCTTCAAAGTTAGTATCCGAAGCACCTTCAGGAACAACAACTTGCCCATGAATATTCGTTGGAATACCACCCATTTGATAATGGATTGTCGGCACAACAGGAATTGGTTCTTTAGTGATGTCTACGTTTGCAAACTTCTTACCAATCTCAAATACAGATGGAAGACGTTTCATAATGGTATCAGCACCCAGATGCGTCATATCAAGCAAGATATAATCACCTTTAGGACCACAACCACGACCTTCTTTGATTTCCTGATCCATAGAACGTGATACGAAGTCACGCGGTGCCAAGTCTTTCAAAGTCGGAGCATAACGTTCCATAAACGGTTCGCCGTCTTTGTTACGAAGGATTGCACCCTCACCACGACAGCCTTCAGTCAACAATACGCCTGCGCCCGCAACACCTGTTGGGTGGAACTGCCAGAATTCCATATCTTGTAATGGAATGCCAGAACGCGCTGCCATACCAAGACCGTCACCAGTGTTGATATACGCATTGGTAGATGCACGGTAAACACGACCCGCACCACCTGTTGCAAATAATGTCGCTTTTGCCTGGAATACCGCAATATTACCGGTTTCCTGGTCAATTGCAGTTACCCCGAGTACATCACCCGCTTCGTTACGAATCAGATCAAGTGCGATCCATTCTACGAAGAATTGCGTACCCATTTTCACGTTGCTTTGATAAAGCGTATGAAGAAGCGCATGACCTGTACGGTCAGCTGCCGCACATGCACGTGGAACCGGTTTTTCACCGTAGTTTGCAGAGTGACCGCCGAATGGACGCTGGTAAATCGTACCGTCTGCGTTACGGTCAAATGGCATACCCATGTGTTCAAGTTCGTAAACAACTTTAGGCGCTTCACGGCACATAAACTCGATTGCGTCTTGGTCACCTAACCAATCCGAACCTTTTACCGTGTCATAGAAGTGATAGTGCCAGTTATCTTCTTGCATATTACCAAGAGATGCACCAATACCACCCTGCGCTGCAACAGTGTGCGAACGTGTCGGGAATACTTTAGTCAGGACTGCAACATTCAAACCTGCTTGAGCAAGTTGATATGAAGCACGCATACCTGAACCACCACCACCAACGATAACTGCATCAAAAGTGAGGTGTTGAATGTTTGTATAATCTTCTTTAGGGGTTATTGCGCCCATGATATTTTCCTATCAATTCGCCCAAAAAATCTGGATAGCCCAGATTGCATATGCAAATACAGCAATAATGACTGCTGACGTCAACACTAGGCGTAAACCTGAAGCTGAAGGACCCATTTGACGAGTAGTCACATAATCCGTGAATACCTGCCACATGCCGATCCAAGCGTGTGCGACAAGAGATAAGACTGCCAACAAAGATAAAATCTTCATTGGTAATGTCATCATAAAGCCAAACCATTGTTCATAGTTAAATCCGCCATTGCAGAGAATCCAACCAAATACCACAACAGTATAAACAGCTAATACAACAGCACTAACACGCTGGATAAACCAATCGCGAGAACCTGAACCCGTAAAACCTGTAGCACTTTTCATTATAGAACAATCCATACAAATGCTGCGATGATACCAATCGCAGACAAGATCAATGAAATAGTAGCTGCTATACGACCACTTTGCAGTTCTTCGGCAATACCGTTATCTGCAAGTAAATGCTTAACACCCGCAATAAAGTGGAATATTAAACCGGCTACAAATACCCATACGATGAAGCGCACAATGAAGCTACCGAAGATTTCTTGAACTTGAGCAAAACCTTCAGCCGAAGACAATGATTTGTCTAAAAGCCACAAAAGTACCGGTACGAGTAAAAATACGATGACACCAGAAAGACGGTGTAGAATTGATGCAATAGCCACAGGGGATTTTAAGTTTACTTCTAAAACTTGACCCATGGACAAATTGACAGGTCTGTTGCTTTTCACAGCGGGCATCCTGTAAGTAAAAACTCCATCCGGAGTTTGTTGGAATTAATTCGAAGGAAAGCTAGCATTGTTAGGTATTTGCAGTATGCAGCAATACCTAAACTTAAAACGACAGGGAATTATAAAACGTGAACTATTAAAATACAAACAATCCCATTTACCTTTTCTTCAAAAAATCATTAAATAAGAATCATTAACATGAATTACCCCCTTAAAGTAGACAAAATAGATCTAACAAAACATAGCTATATGATTGGTTTTTATTAATTAAAATACCATTTGATTGATCGTTTTTTGTTTGGATAATTAAATAAATATATTTAGACTAAAGATGAACAAATCATCGCAAAGACTTATTATCTCCTTTGATAATGGCAAATATCACAATAGCACCACATATTCAGAAAATAAATATATGGTATTTATTTAAAAATAAATAATAGCAACATCATGAAAAGAAATAAGCACTTAATCTGTGCATAACTCCACATTCCATTCTTACTCTAGTTTAACCTTTAAACAAAAATATGACTTCCTTCCATACAATTGATGAATTAATAAGCACTTACTCATTCTTAAACAAGTTATTTTTTATACAAAAGAATGATTTTTTACATATGATTAATCGCTTTTTATTATGAATAAGAAAGCGATGCTTTTCTTCAGGCAACATAGGCAAGTCATGAGAATTAGAATAGTTTACCCATCTTACAATTCTTAAAAAACCAACATACCTAGAGTTTTTAACAATTAAAAATTGCTTATAATTCCCACAGCATGCATATTTTTTTCTGCAACTTATCTTTTTATGACTTATTATACGGCGTCGATACTGATATTTTCCTCATGACTACTGGATTATTTTTGACCAAATCCCAGTGAGAGTGTCTCTTTTTATCCATAAGTATAATTGACAAAATTTCAGTACCCACTAATCTTATAGCAAATTTTTGATCCATCTGATTCGCGCATTAAAAGATTAGTACTACGAGTCGGATAAAACATTCACCGGGACAGGAGATCTATTGAATGTCTGAAGCAACTGGCAAAAAAGCCGTTTTACAGCTTGATGGCAAAGAAATTGAATTACCAATTTACAGCGGCACATTGGGCCCAGATGTAATCGACGTTAAAGATGTGTTGACCGCAGGTCACTTTACTTTTGATCCTGGTTTTATGGCAACAGCTGCATGTGAATCTAAAATCACATTCATCGATGGTGGTAAAGGTGTTCTTTTACACCGGGGTTACCCGATCGACCAGTTAGCGACTAAAGCAGACTACCTAGAAACTTGCTACTTGTTGTTAAACGGCGAACTTCCAACAGCTGAACAAAAAGTAGAATTTGATGCTAAAGTTCGTAACCATACAATGGTTCACGACCAAGTTAGCCGTTTCTTCAATGGTTTCCGTCGCGATGCTCATCCGATGGCGATCATGGTTGGTGTAGTGGGTGCGCTTTCTGCGTTCTATCACAACAACCTAGACATCGAAAATGTTGATCACCGTGAAATTACAGCAATCCGCTTGATTGCTAAAGTTCCAACTCTTGCAGCTTGGAGCTACAAATACACAGTAGGTCAACCGTTCGTTTACCCACGTAACGATTTGAGCTACGCAGAAAACTTCTTGTACATGATGTTTGCTACTCCTGCAGACCGTGATTACAAAGTTGACCCAATTCTTGCTAAAGCAATGGATCGTATCTTCACGCTTCATGCTGACCACGAACAAAATGCATCTACGTCTACAGTACGTTTAGCTGGTTCTACTGGTGCTAACCCGTATGCATGTATTGCTGCTGGTATCTCTGCACTATGGGGTCCTGCTCACGGCGGCGCGAACGAAGCAGTTCTTAAGATGCTTGATGAAATCGGCTCTGTAGAAAACGTTGCTGACTTCATGGAAAAAGTGAAAACTAAAGAAGTTAAACTTATGGGCTTCGGTCACCGGGTTTATAAAAACTTCGATCCACGTGCGAAAGTAATGAAAGAAACTTGTGATGAGGTTCTTGCTGCTCTTGGCATCAACGATCCACAACTTGCACTTGCTATGGAACTTGAACGTATTGCGTTATCTGACGAATACTTCATTAAACGCAACTTGTACCCTAACGTAGACTTCTACTCAGGTATCATCCTTAAAGCGATTGGTATCCCGACTGAAATGTTTACTGTAATTTTCGCTCTTGCACGTACAGTTGGCTGGATCAGTCACTGGTTAGAAATGCACAGCGGTCCTTACAAAATCGGTCGTCCACGTCAACTTTATACAGGTGAAGTTCAACGTGACATCCAGGGTCGTTAATTCTTTAAAAATTTAATGATTTAAAAAACCGCCTTTTTAGGCGGTTTTTTATGACTAAGAATAATTAAATTATTCTTAACGTCCTAATGAAGCATCTTGTTGTTTTCAGCTCAGCACAAAATCATGCTTTTTGAGACAGGAATGGAATACAATCCTCATAGGCCTGACACTCCTGCCCACGGGATTTTCTAATAAAATAGTCCTGAACCATCTGCGCCTGCTGTTCAATCCCGTACTGGAAAAACAGTTTACCCTGCTCTAAAACATACTGATATTTACGATCAAATATTGCTTTACGCACTACAGCCAAACCCTGCTGAATTTGCCATACATGGGTGAGTTCATGAATTAACCAGGACTGTTTAGCTAAAGACAGTGTAGAGAAATCTTGGCACCAGTTTTGAGGATGGAAATAGATATTACCATTGGGACTAATGGCATAATTCTTTAACACCCCACGATGAGCCACAATTCTGATTGCATCAAGCTGCAAATGTATCCCAAAAACAGATTGCGCAAGTTGTTTTTCACCTTGGGTTAATTTTCGATTCTCAACTTCGAATAAACGATTCAAAGTATACAGTAGAGTCTTCATAAATAATGTCATCTTATCTGGCAATAATCACACATTTTCTAGCATTTTTATTCTCTCATTAACGCTGTAGTTTTTTTGTCTAAATTCGGATTTTTTTTTGTTTTTATCTCAATAAATGTCGCAATTCGTATATAGTATCGAATTGCTAATTATTGATTAAACCTCTATTTGTTTGTCGTCGCGTACACAGCGTTGAACCAATAGCCATAATAAATCATCAGTCTGTGTATATATCCCTATAGGTATAGGATTAAGTTGGAATGAAAAGTTTTAAAATTGCCCTTGCACAATTCTCTCCGCATATTGGCAATGTCGAAGCAAATGCTCAAAAAATGCTTGCACAGGTAAATGAAGCCAAAAAACAAAAAGCTGATTTAATTATCTTTCCCGAGCTTTCAACCGTCGGCTACCCTGCGGAAGATTTGTTACTCCGTCCCAGCCTTGCTAAACGTACTCAAAATGCATTTGAGCAACTGAGCAAGGTAAAAGATATAGTAATGGTCTTTGGTTTTGTCAATCAGACTGAAGATGGCCACCGTTATAATGCGGCTGCCGTAATGAAAGATGGACAAGTACTGGGTATTTATAACAAGCAGAACTTGCCAAACTATGGTGTCTTTGATGAAAAACGTTATTTCAGCGAAGGACATCAACACCTTGTTTTTGAATATCTAGGCCATAAATTTGGTGTTTTGATTTGTGAAGATATTTGGTCACTCAATACCGTACATCAATTATCCCAACTCAATGTTGAAACCGCTTTAGTCTTAAATGCCTCCCCTTATGAAGTAGGCAAACCGCAACATCGCCTTACCACCATGAGCGAGCTGGCTAAACAACTGAACATCAATTTGGTCTATACCAACCAAGTCGGTGGTCAGGATGACCTTATCTTTGATGGCACCAGTTTTGTGGTCAATAAAGACGGCGGCATTGCTTTACAGGCACCAAGCTTTAAAGAAGATCTTTTTTACGCTGAATATGAAACGGAACAACAAGCTTATAAAGTTGGAACACTGACTCCCGCTTTAGATACCATGGCTGAAATTTATCAAGGCCTGGTTTTAGCAACTCGTGACTATATTCAACGTTCTGGTTTCCCGGGCGTGATTCTGGGTTTATCGGGCGGGATTGACTCAGCGTTAACCCTTGCAATCGCGGTTGATGCGATCGGTGCAGATAAAGTCCAAGCCGTAATGATGCCTTATACTTATACAGCGCAAATCAGTGTTGAAGATGCAGCTGCACAAGCGAAAAATATGGGCGTGACTTTTGGTATTGCTGAAATCAACCCGATTGTAAACAGCTTCATGCAAACCCTGTATCCTTTCTTTGGTAACAGCCCTGCAGATACGACTGAAGAAAACCTTCAAGCACGTGCACGCGGTACCCTACTGATGGGTCTGTCGAATAAATTTGGCAACCTTGTCTTGGCAACCGGTAACAAATCAGAACTTTCTGTAGGTTATTGCACGCTGTATGGCGATATGGTGGGCGGTTACGCAGTTCTAAAAGATGTGTATAAAACCATTGTTTTCGAACTGGCTAAATATCGTAACAGTATTTCTGAAACCCCTGTCATTCCTGAACGTGTGATTACCCGCCCACCTTCTGCAGAACTTCGTCCTGATCAAAAAGACCAAGATTCTTTACCTGCGTATGATGTACTGGATGCGATTCTTTATGCTTATATTGAAGAGGATTGCAGCCAAGATGACATCATTGCCAAAGGCTTTAAGAAAGAAGTGGTTGAAAAAGTAATTCGTCTTGTCGATCGTAACGAATACAAACGCCGTCAAGCTGCGATTGGTCCACGCATTAGTCCGCGCTCATTTGGCCGCGAACGTCGCTATCCGATCGTTAATGGATGGACACCGGGTGTCTAAGCAGGACTTTGCTCAACAGTTTGCTCAAGCACTTATGCTTGAGCAAACTTGTTTTATCAAAAAACAATTATTAGCAGAAAAAAATAATCACTACATCGAAAAATTTGTTCATCATATTTATACCCATTCCGATCAAATTTTATTAAAACAATTTATTCAGCTTGAATCATTACAGAATGTAGTTCAAAAATATGCTTTTGAATTAAATTTAGGCGCGGAAATTCTAGAGTTTATCGGGATGATTGCGCAAAGAATTCATCATCTTGCCATTAATAATCATACTCAAATTAATGAGCTGTTTTCAGATGAATCATTTAAATTATGGGTGAACAAGATACTGGAACTAGACCAGTTACGTTACTATATCCAAGATAATTTGCAACATAACCCGCAGGTCAAACTTGTGAGTTTACAGTTAGCCAACCAAATTCTGGAAAGCAATACACCTTGGCTGGACCATCTACGCAAACTTAATCTGCATAAACACGGATTGGGTTCCAAAATACTCAATTTTATTCAAGACCAACAACAAAATATTGAACTCAAGCTTGAGCAACAATTTGCCCAAACGCTGGTTAAACAATTGGGTAATATCATTGTATTGCCCAATGAAGAACTTGCTGATATCAGCCTGCACTTATGGAATGATATTAAACAAAAAACCTTAAAAGAAATCTTCTCGCAATTCCAAGCTATCGACTTTGAAGAGTTTTTCATTCTGGTTTATGAAACCTGGCGACAGTTGCGACAAGGCGAATATTTACAACAGGTGATTTTAGATGTTGTGGCCGTTTTTTATGATTATTTTGCTGACTACAACTTACAAGAATTATTGCATTCGGTTGGACTAGAGGAAGATGATTTGCATCAAGAGGCACTGCGTTTCTTGCCGCATATTATTCAGGCTTTAGAACAACAAGGCTTGCTAGAGGAGATTCTGGAGCAATTGATCTCACCTTTCTATTCAAGTGAAACAACCCATCAATTTATTGAGCAGTATATCCAAGATAATTTGTAATCTTTTTCTGGTATTTTTTATTTGACATCAACCTATACTTTTTTGACCCACAAAAAAAGAGACCATGCTGAGAGCATGGTCTATAAAAATGGTGGCTATGACGGGACTTGAACCTGTGACCCCCGCATTATGAGTGCGGTGCTCTAACCAACTGAGCTACATAGCCATAAACTGTGTGCGCATTATCTAAATTTCAGTGAGTAGCGTCAAGCCCTGCATTTTACAAGTGTTCAGTCTTTAAGCGATTTAAAAGCTTTCAGTCAATATTTAAACAAAAGTAGCTTTCATTCATGTTATTTTTCTATTATCTGCTTAAATTCAGAATCAAAAAAATATGAATCAATTCAAATTAGTAACTATAAACCTAATTGCTATGGTAATTACAGGCTGCCAAATCATCTCCCCCATATTTGTAGACTACAATGGCGTACGCCGGGATGTGGCGCGCTGGATCAACAATCAACAACTGCTGAGCATGCAACAAAAGCGTAGTCTTGCGCAGCTGAGTAAAGCACAGCAAAAATTGTATCGAATTGAACAAATTCCGGAAGATCAAAAACTGGCAATTGCCAAACAAAACCAGATTGCATTGCATTGTGCATATCTACATTTAACTGAAAATAAAATTAATCAGTTACAGGTGATGGTGTTCGGTCAAGACCAGAAAGATGCTATTTTAGAAAAATACCATCAAGAATTTCCACAAATTAAATTGGCAGCAACTACTATTCATTGTGAATAAATGATTTTAAGCATGAATATTAAGTACAAATTTTAAACATAAAAAAAGGTCACACTTATAGAAGTGTGACCTATTAAAATGGTGGCTATGACGGGACTTGAACCTGTGACCCCCGCATTATGAGTGCGGTGCTCTAACCAACTGAGCTACATAGCCAAAACTGTGCGCGTATTATCTATTTCAACATGCTTTATGTCAAGAAATATCACACAATAATTGTAAAATATTTAGTGAAGTGAGCCGATAAGCCGGGTTCTGTCGTGAACGATCATTCCTCTAGGCGTACAATCACTCGTACGCTCAAGCGACCTACCCGAATCCAGCACGGGCCGTGCCTCAGGATTCCTATTTGGTCTTGCTTCTGGTGGGGTTTACCTTGCCGTGAACTGTTACCAGACACGCGGTGCGCTCTTACCGCACCCTTTCACCCTTACCATCCCTCTTGGTCTTCCCGAAGGAAAATTGCAAAGATGGCGGTCTACTCTCTGCTGCACTTGCCGTCGGCTTTCACCGCCCAGGCGTTACCTGGCACCCTGCCCTATGAAGCCCGGACTTTCCTCCCCTGTTTCAATCACGAAGATCTACACAGCAGCGATCGTCTAGCTCACTTCGGGGCGCATCTTATCAAACTTCCGCACTAATTGCTTGTGCTTTTTTGAGCAATCAGTTTTTTATATTTATCCATTAATTGATCTTGAGATTCCACATGCTGTGGATCTGGCGGAATACAATCGACTGGACAGAATAATTGACACTGTGGTTCATCAAAATGTCCGACACATTCAGTACACAAATCCGGGTGAATTTCATATATGATTTCACCCATGAAAATGGCCTCGTTCGGGCACACCGGCTCGCACACATCACAATTGATGCATTCATCGGTAATATATAAAGACACGCTACCAACCTTGTTGTTGTTTCCGTTTAAAGGCTTCAACCACAGCTTGCGGTACAAACTGGGTTACATCACCATTTAAACGGGCAATTTCACGTACCAATGTAGATGAAATAAAGGAATATTGCTCTGAAGGAGTTAAAAATACCGCTTCAAAATTTGAATCAAGTCGACGATTCATATTGGCCAGTTGAAATTCATATTCAAAGTCCGATACTGCACGTAAACCCCGAAGTACTGCTGTGGCTTTTTGTTCGCGGAAAAAATTGACCAACAAACCATCAAAGCCGACAAACTCTACATTAGGCAAGTGACTTAACGATTTCTGCGCCAAATCTACTCGTTCTTCTAAACTAAAGACTGGATTCTTGTGATGGCCAATGGCAATCGCCACCACAACTTCATCAAACATTTTCGCTGCACGAGACACCAAATCGATATGACCATTGGTAATTGGATCGAATGTGCCCGGATAAATGACGCGAGTTTTAGACATCCATTTGTACTCTAGTTTATTGTGTAGATGCTTATTTTAGCAAAAACTTGTTTTTTTAGTGAATAATCCTCATAAATTTAAAAAAGTTCATCTTGGTTCGAGTTGCGGTACAATAACAGTAAGATTGGAAGTATCAGATTATGGCGAAAGCAAGTATTGTAGTTAAAAAAAATAGCGGCGGAACTATTGCACTCAACAAACGTGCCCGCCACGATTATTTTATTGAAGAGAAATTCGAAGCTGGTCTTTCATTACAGGGCTGGGAAGTCAAATCAATGCGTGCAGGTCGTATGACCATCGTAGAAAGCTATATTACCTTTAAAAATGGTGAAGCCTTCTTGTTTGGTGCACAGGTTCAGCCTTTGCTGAGCGCATCGACACATGTAGTCCCTGAAGCGACGCGTACACGTAAACTTTTGTTGAACCGACGGGAAATTGAAAAGCTGATGGGTGCGATTAACCAAAAAGGTTATTCATGCGTTCCACTGGCTTGTTACTGGAAAGGGCCAAATGCCAAGCTTGAAATTGCTTTAGTAAAAGGTAAACAGCTTCACGATAAACGTGCTACTGAAAAAGACCGTGACTGGCAACGTGATAAAGCCCGAATTTTTCATAAATAAGTTTTCATCTAAAAAACAAAAAAACCTCCAGATGGAGGTTTTTTAATATTCATATCAAGCTGCTTTTATTTTAGTTTAGCCAGCAATAAGCCGATATATTCACCAAACCAGATGGCGGTATCTAAATCGCCCTGTGGCGGAGTTATTTCAACGGGTGCATTATCGGACTGTGTCATTAAACCTAAAAAGCTCGACATCCGGTTCAAATCCTGTGCACTACGTCCGGTAGGCATCATCGGCAAGCCTGTCCACAACATGCCATGTTGCATGGCAAACAGATTAATCTGTTGCAATACAGCCAACTTATCTCCGCTTAAACCGCCACCATTGGTGAAACCCGCTGCAATTTTGCCTTGCCATGTACGTGCCAACCAGCGTTTGGAAGACTGCTCCATAAATAACTTCAAGGCAGCAGTTAAACTTCCCATATAGGTTGGACAACCAAAAACAATCGCATCCGCCTGATCCAATATATCCCAATCCACGTGTTCGATGTTCATGCAGTGCACATGAATGCCTGCTTGCTCAGCACCTTGAGCAATAAAAGAGGCCACTTTTGCAGTATGTCCATATGGACTGTGATAAACGATGGCAAGTGATTTCGAAGATAAAGGCATATCAATAAAAGCAGTAAATTTTAAGCAAGTTTAACAGTTTCACGCCATAAACACGAATGTTGCCATGCGCCCTGTTTTTGCTTCACGGCGATAAGAAAAATATTCTTCCGCTTGCTGATAACTGCACTGATCGCCACCCAACACAACATCAACACCGTGATGCTTCAGAATAAAATACGCGATGGCATATAAGTCAGCATAAAACTTAGCCGCTTTTTCACTGTCTTTAAAAGCACTTTCGAGTTCAGGATATTTTGAACAAAAAGCCAATTTGACTTCTTCACCAATTTCAAAGCATGGCTGACTAATGGCAGCGCCTAACCATGCCCAAGTCGGCTGACTTTGCATAGTCGCAATCGTATTTTCAACAATGCCACCCGCCAACCCTCGCCAACCGGCATGCAGATTCGCTACTTCCGTGCCATCTGCATTACCGAGCACGACAGGCAGGCAATCCGCAGTCATCATCATTAACGCATGTGCTTTACGCTGGGTAACCAGCCCATCACCTTCAAGTGCTGTAAAAGGAATTTCTTCATTAATGCTATGACAAATGGTGCTGTGCGTTTGCGTCATCCAGGTCACCTTATCGACTCCGAATTCAGCAAACTCTTGCAGTAACGCCATACGATGCTGTTGTACACGCTTTGCATCATCATAGACATGCAATGCCAAGTTAAATCCTGCAAGTTCAGGTTGGGCAGAGGGTTGAGTTTTTTGATGATGCACTCGTGTCTGCCCAACAAATATGCCTTGTGGAAGCCCTTGAACAAATTGCATGTTTCTTTCCTTATGATGCATAGCACGCGATAAAACAACTTAGTAGGCTTGGTTTTCGCTACGTAATACTTCAACCAATTGAATGAAGTCATCTGCCCAAGGCGCTTCAAACATCATTTCTTCACCTGAGCGTGGATGAACCAGGCCAAGCTTAGAGGCATGTAAGGCTTGGCGTTTAAAGCCACGTAAAGTTTCACTCAGTAATTCAGAAGCACCCGCAGGAACACGTACACGACTCATATACACCGGGTCCCCCACCAAACCAAAGCCCAGATAACTAAAATGAACACGGATCTGATGAGTACGGCCTGTTTCCAGACGCGCTTGGACACGAGTGAAATGCTGGAAGCGCTCTTTTACGTTGTAATGAGTTACCGCATCCTTACCACCCGGCAAGATGGCCATTTTAATACGATCAACCGGATGACGTTTAATTGGCTCGTCAATGGTGCCGCCGGCAATGATTTTGCCGTAAACCACCAGATCATAAACACGGTAGACGCTTTTCTTGGCCAACTGCTTGCTTAAGGAAAATTGAGATTCCAGGTTTTTAGCAACCACCAGCAAACCGCTGGTGTCTTTATCAATACGGTGCACGAGGCCCGCACGTGTTAACTCCGCCGATTTGGGATAATGATGCAACAAGGCATTTACCAAAGTACCCGAGCTGTTGCCCGCGCCTGGATGAACGACCATACCCACCGGTTTATTAATGACAATAATGTCGTCATCTTCATAAATAATATTTAATGGAATATCTTCAGGCAAGCTTTTGGTTTGAACTTCCAGCTCAACATTGAGTGTTAAAAGCTCATTGCCTTCACATTTATACTTGGGTTTAACAGTGTTACCATTTACCAACAAATGGCCGTCTTTCAGCCACTGCTTGAGTTTTTCACGGGAAAAATCGTTCCAGACTAGAGCTGCAACCTGGTCGATACGTTGCCCCAAATAGCTTTCATCCAATTGAAATTGCAACGATAAACGTGTTGCAGTTGAGTCTGAAGTATGGTTATCTGCATCCTCAGAATCTTCAAGTAAATTGAAATCAGTTTCAGGGAAATTAGAATTAGAAGATTGTGCTTGACTCATTTGCTCATTCAGACAAAAGTGGTTTAATAGTGCAATTGTAGCTCATTGCCCGTATTAACAGAGGAATTTTTATGTCGTTACCACGTTATAAAATGACAATGCTTGCTTTATCTTTAGGCGTTGCGTCGGCAATAGCGGGCTGTAGCAGTAATCCAAAGAAAGAAGTTGTGGACACAGGACCACAATCTAGCGAGCAAGTTTATATTCAAAAAGCTGAAAAAGCTCTTGAACGTGGTCAATATACTGACGCAGCTAAGCATCTTGAAGCCTTAGACACCTACTATCCTACAGGTGACTATGCGCAACAGGCACAATTAGAATTGTTGTACGTTAAATTTCAACAAAAAGATTATGAAGGTGCAATTGCCCTTGCTGAACGTTTTATTCGTTTAAATCCACAACATCCAAATGTGGATTATGCCTACTATGTTCGTGGCGTGGCAAATATGGAACAAAACTATGATGGTCTATTACGCTATACCTCATTAAAGCAGGCGCATCGTGATGTCAGCTATTTAAAAGTGGCTTATCAGAACTTTGTCGATTTCATTCGTCGCTTCCCGTCGAGCACTTATGCAGTCGATGCAGCACAGCGTATGAAGTTTATTGGTACCGAACTGGCTGAAGCCGAGATGAATGCAGCGCGTTTTAATATTAAACGTAAAGCATGGTTAGCTGCGGTTGAACGCTCTCAATGGGTGGTTGAACACTATCCACAAACCCCACAAGTGCCTGAAGCCTTAGCCACAATTGCCTATGGTTATGACAAATTAGGGGATACCCAAACTTCGCAACAGTATATTGAAGTGTTAAAGCTAAACTATCCAAACCTGGTTAAAGCGGATGGTAGTGTAAATCTTCGTGCTGCACGCAGTGAAGGCAGTTGGATTAACCGTGCAACTTTAGGTGTATTTGGACGTGAAGCGCAAAGTTCTACAGAGACAGAGCAACAACAAAGCACTGAATATGGGGAAAAACGCAGTCTCACCAATCGTTTAAGTTTCGGTTTGTTAGATCGACCACAAACAGAAAGCAGTATTCCTGCACCGAAACAAGAAATGATTGAAGCACCGACTACAGAAGAAGCACCAGCACCCAAATAAGCCGAGCTTATTGGTCGCATTTTCATGAAGGGCAAGTTATCATACTTGCCCTTTTGCTATTTTAACCAATCATATTGATCATTCTGCGCAAAAGGTATACAAATTAACTTTTAACCGCTGATGCACTTTTAACTTAGCTAACTTCTGGCAGCCTATTTGTCAGTCATTTTTAATAGATAGATCACAACCCGATTGCATACGTATGGCTATTCCTCAACACACGATTGATCAAATATTAGATCGTACAGATATTGTCGATCTGATTGGTCAACGCGTGAAACTTAAGAAAACGGGTCGCACCTATTCAGGTTGCTGCCCTTTTCATCAGGAAAAATCGCCATCATTCCATGTGTATCGGGATAAACAGTATTTTCATTGTTTTGGTTGTCAGGCCAACGGGAATGCCATTCGCTTTTTAATGGATATCGATGGTCGCAATTTTGTCGATGTGATGAAGGATCTGTCAAGTCGAAGCGGCATAGAGCTCCCTAAAGACAATCATGATTCAAATAAAATCAAATACAAACGTGAAGCAGCCAAGCCGCAACCTGTTGCGAAGCAATCTGAACGCAATATTCAAAATGCTGCAGCGAATTCACCACAACATTCTAGTACCACAGTAACGTCAGCCATTGATCACGACCCTTTTGCAGAATTTCAAATGCAAGAGGCTGTGTTCTATGGCAATGATCCGTTTGCAGCGTTTGATCAAACTACCGCGCAATTTGAAGATATTCCTCAAGACGGTAACTTATACGATTTACTAGAAAATATTGCGCTGTACTATGAACAGCAATTACCACATAGTCAGACTGCCCAGCAATACTTCAAACAACGGGGTTTAAGCGCTGAAACCATTGTGTATTGGCGTTTAGGTTATGCGCCCGAAGACTGGCAACATCTGGAAAAAGCCTTCCCTTATGATATTGAAGGTTTAAGACAACTGGGGTTAATCCGTACCAGTGACAAAGGGCGAGATTTTGACCTGCTGCGTGATCGGGTCATTTTTCCGATTCGTGATTCCAAAGGTCGTGTGGTTGGATTTGGCGGTCGTGCTTTAAATGACGAAATCAAACCCAAGTATATCAACTCACCCGATTCTGAAGTGTTTCATAAAAACCAGTTGCTATATGGTTTATATGAAGGCCGCAAGCAAAAAGCCCAAGACTGGCTGATGGTCGAAGGCTATATGGATGTCATTGCCTTACAGCAATATGGCGTTTTCGGTGCTGTGGCGACCTTGGGTACAGCCAGTAATACTGACCATCTAAATATTTTATTTAAGCAAAATAATCGCATCACTGTGGCATTCGACGGCGATGCTGCCGGTCAAAAAGCGGCGCGTCGTACTTTAGAAATTGCTTTGCCCTTACTGAATGACGGTCGTGAACTCAAGTTCTTCGTGCTCCCAAATGATCACGATCCGGATTCTCTGATTCGCCGTGAAGGCTTAGAAAGCTTTCAACGCATGTTGCAAGCCGCGCCTTTATTGTCCGAGTTTATTTTTGCCCATTTAACTCAAAATCATAACAGCACATCGCCTGAAGGTAAAAGTCAGGTCATGGGAGAACTCAAACAGCTCACTGAACTGTTACCGAAACATGGTTCTTACCGTTATTTGTTACAGCAATACTTTCGTGAAAAGCTCGGTTATAGCCGTAAATGGCAACCGCAAGTCAACAATGATGCGTCATTAAGCTTTAGTACCAAAATTGATGCAGAAGAATATGTGGTGGCGATTTTAATGAGTCACCCCTATTTGTATATCCATTTCGAACCGTTACGCGCTTTGATTCCACATGATCAGTTGCTGTTTAAAATTTTAAATATCTTTAATATCATTTTTGATGATTTACCGGATGATACTGAATTATCTCAATATTATGTCTTAGGTGCCTGTGCAAATTACCACCATGACTTGCAGCATATTTTAATGCAAACCAACATCAGTGATTACACCTCATCTCCAGAGCAAGCAGATAAACTGGCTGAAGATTTTTCGATTAAACTGCAATATCAATGCTTGCAGCAAAAATTAAAATCGAAAAAATTTACCAGTATTGCTGAAATGAGAAACTTGAAACAGCGAATTTATGAAATTGATCGTAAACGCTCATTGACCTTAATTGACGAATAATCAAACGCCAAAAAATCTCTTATTTTTCTTGTTTTATTTTACGACGCTTCGCAAAGATTTCGTCCAGATCATCACGCATCCATTCAAAACAACTTGGATCTTCAGATTTCGCTGCTTGACGCAATAATATAGAAGTAGGATGGAGTAGTTTTTGGGTTAAACGATGGGAAAACTCTTGCAGCACTTGCTCGGCATTTTCACCGGCTTTAATTCGAGACATTGCTAGAGCCAATTCTTCTTGTTTTAGAACTTCGCCTTGTTCACGATACGCATGAATAGTACTACCCGCTTTGTTAATTTTTTGTTGGGTAAGCAATTCTGTGGCTAACTGGTTTACCATGACTTCTGCTTCAACAGCCGCTTGGCGACGTTGAGCCAGATTGTCATCAATGACACTTTGTAAATCATCGACACCATATAAATACACGCCATCCAATGATTTAACTTTTGGATCGATATCACGCGGAACCGCTAAATCCACCAACAGCATTTGTTGATAGCGACGTTTTTTTAATGCAGTTTTAACCTCATTGTAAGCAATAACCTGATGTAAACTCCCGGTACAGCTTGAAATAACATCTGCGCGATATAAGTTTGCAGCTAACTCGGAAAAATCGATAATTTCCACATCTACACGATGTGCAATTTCTTGTGCCAAAGTTTCAGCCCGGGCACGGGTCCGATTACAAATAAGGACTTTACCTACGCCCATTTCGGCTAAATGTTTAGCCACCAAGCTATTCATTTCACCTGCTGCAACCACCATTACGGTCAGCTTTTCAGGCTTGCTAAAGACTTGAAGTGCCAACTGGGCAACGGCATAACCCATAGAAACCGCATGACTACCGACCGCAGTTTCCGAGCGAACACGCTTGGCTGCGTAAAAAGCATATTCAAAAATTCGGTTTAAATTTGGAGAAACGGTATGGGCGTCTTTCGCCAGAGAAAGCGCGGACTTTACTTGTCCTAAAATTTGTGGCTCACCCAGCATCAAGGAGTCAAGACCACTGGCAACCCGCATCAGATGCGTTATAGCCTGCGCATTTTCATAACGATAAACATGATTTAATAATTGTTTAGGATCTAAGCCATTTGTCTGGGCGAGCCAGTTCATTACCATCTCTGCATTTTCAGACATGGCATAAACTTCGGTTCGATTACATGTAGAAACCACGACCATATCATTCAAGTCATGGTTCTGGCTTTGCTCGGCAAGTAATTGCGTTAACTTTTCCGGGTTAAATGCAATCTGTTCACGTAGTTCTACAGAAGCGGTCTGATGGTTGACACCCAGTGCAAAGAAAGACATATCAGATCATCATTTCGCTAAATTTATGCTATTGTGCAATATTGGTGTCATAAAAAGCATTACTTGGATCAAGAAAAATTGCGTCAAACAAATAGCCGAATAAACGGCGCGACAATTAAGCAATATTCTACCACATTCTTACTTGTGGGTAGCATGGCTTCGAGTGCTCATATTAGAGCATCCGGAGAAATTTATCATGCCAATTCAAACTATAATGCTATAAAACAAAGCATGATTGCTGAATTTGCACTGGCCTATCATGACATTCCAACAGCATTACATAACTACACCGTGCTTGCAATTAAAAGCAGTTCAACTACGGTTAAACAGCGCGCTTTAAATGTTGCACTGGAACAAAATGACCTAAAAGCCGCACTCGATATTGCGACACATTGGGTGGTTCAGGAACCTACCGATGTTCCAGCGTTATTTTATCTTTCACATATTGCCCTGAAATCGCATGAGTATGAACTGGCATCCGAAACGCTAGATAAAATTTTAAATATTGACCCCGATGCAGACCTGGAAAAGATTCTGGTCGGCATTGTGCCAGAAGAACCGGAAGATCGAGAAGTTCTACTGGAAGCGTTAAGCAAAAGTAAAGAACGCGACAATCCATCTGTCTTGGTCCTGATTTCAGGCTTGGAAGCGCAAAATGGACAGTTAGAGCAAGCATTGGTTACGATTAATCGTGCGCTTAAAAAACGCCCCAAAGTCACTGGGTTTATCTTAATGAAAGCCAATTTACTCAGTGCTTTAGGGGATGAAGAAGCCACTCTAAAATGGTATGACAAGGCTAGTCGTAAACATAAATCCAACTTAGAAGTTCGTTTAGCTGAAATTAAATATCTGATTAAAATTAATAAATCCAAACAAGCGCTAGATAAACTTGAAACCATTATTAAAAAATGGCCGCATGAGGAAGAAGCTCTTTTCATTGCAGGCTTAACCAGTATCGATTTAGAAGAATATGAAAAGGCGGAAAAGTTTTTAGTTGAGCTTCGATATTCTAATCAATATCAAAATGAAGCTTATTATTACCTAGCCGTGAATGCCGAAAGAAAACAGCACTTTGAAACTGCAAAAGCCTATTACCGCCTGGTGGATGGCAGTCTCTACACAGTTTCACGCCGCAACATGATTAATATTTTTTCAGAGCAAAAACAGCTGAGCGATGCGTTACGATTTTTAACCCAGGAACGGGTCAATTATCCTCAACATGCCAGTTTCCTCTATCAGGCTCAGGCAGATATTCTAAAACGTATGGGCAATAAAAAAGCAGCCATGCGCCTGCTCGAAGAGGCCATCAAAAACATCCCCGATGACCCTGAACTGATCTATTCAGAAGTACTATTGCTTGACCCTTATCAAGACCAGGATAAGCTGGATAAATTATTGAAAAAATTATTGGAAATTGAGCCAAATAGTCCAACCTACCTGAATGCCTACGCGTACACACTGGCGTTACAAAATAGACGATTGGATGAAGCTAGACAATATGTTGAACATGCCTTGGAGTTTGCACCCGAACAAGCGTCTATTTTAGATACGCTCGGCTATATCACCTTTTTACAAAACGACTTTAAAACCTCTGCGCTGGTGTTAGAAAAAGCGTATGAGATAAGTCAAAGTGCCAAAATTGGAGTGCGCTATGCAAAAGCGCTGTATATGCAAGGCGATCTGACAAAATTTAATCATGTGTTACAACAATTACAAAAAAAACACCCTAATGATCCTCAATTAGAACAACTGAAATCGTTATTGTTACCGCCAAACCTGAAAAAGAGTTAATCATCTTTATGCGTATTTTTTCCAAATTCAGCTTAACCCTGATCGCCACAAGCACACTGGTACTGACAGGTTGCCAACAATATACCCAGCCTCAAGCGCCGAGTGTTTCCCAACTCCCTGAAGCAAATAATTTTAACTTGCAAGGTAAAATTGGCGTAAAAACACCAAAACAATCTGGCAGTGCATTTTTCACCTGGATACAACAGCAGGATGAATTTGACATCGAGTTAAGCGGGATTTTAGGGGTGGGCAAAACGCAAATTTCAGGTACTCCAGGTCAAGTCACCTTAAATAGTGCCAAAACTGGACTCATTCAAGCTGAAACACCTGAAGAATTACTGGAACGTGCAACCGGCTGGCAAGCACCAATCACCCATCTGGTGGATTGGGTTCAAGCCAAACCGGCAACCACACAAGCGAAAATCAGTAAAGATGAAAACAATCGCCCCATCCAATTTCTGGAAGATGGCTGGACTGTTGATTTAAGCTATAATGATCAGGCGCAATTGCCGAATAAATTGATTTTGAAGCAAGCACTTGAAACAGGTCAGGAAAACCGTATTACAATGGTTATTCAAAATCGTTAAATCTGCAAAAGTTTAAAATTATATGATTCGTGTTCCCTCTCCTGCCAAGCTCAATCTTTTTTTGCATATCACCGGCCGTCGTGACAATGGCTATCATGAATTGCAAACTATTTTCCAACTGATTGATTTAACTGACTGGCTAGAATTCACTCAAACAGATGACCTCATCATTTCAATTGATGGCTTGAGCAGTGTCGACCTTGAACAGAATTTAATTTACAAAGCCACTCAGGTTTTAAAACCTTTTGCTAAACAGCCAACGGGTTTAAAGATCTCTATTGAGAAAAATATTCCAATGGGTGCAGGACTCGGAGGCGGTTCTTCCAATGCTGCCACCACCCTGATTGCGATAAACCAATTGTGGCAATGTGGTCTAAATATCGAACAATTGGCTGAACTCGGGCTAAAACTCGGTGCAGACGTTCCGATTTTTGTTCATGGTCGTAACGCATGGGCTGAAGGTATTGGTGAACACTTAACATTCATAGACTTAGATCAAAAACAGTACATTGTGCTAAAACCTGACTGTTTTATCAGCACTCAACTGCTTTTTTCACAAAAAACGTTGACAAGAGACACGAAGCCTACTAAATTTTGCGCCTATCAGTTAAAGCCATTTAACTTTGGAAATAACTTTGAGCCTTTGGCCAGAAGTCTATATCCTGAAGTGAATGAAGCGATGCAGTATTTAGCTCAGTTCGGTATTGCAAAACTTACAGGTACAGGTGCTTGTGTTTTTACTGAAGTAACTGCCGATATGAATATTGATGAGATTTTGGCTCATTCACCTTGTAAAGCCTACTTGGTCAATAGTTTAAATGAATCACCATTACGTCATTTCCAAGTTATATGATAGGGGCGTCGCCAAGTGGTAAGGCACCGGGTTTTGATCTCGGCATCCGTTGGTTCGAATCCAGCCGCCCCTGCCATTCATTTCATCTGTAGATTGCTGTATTAGGGGCGTCGCCAAGTGGTAAGGCACCGGGTTTTGATCTCGGCATCCGTTGGTTCGAATCCAGCCGCCCCTGCCATTTAAACCAGTGGTTTAAATAAAAATTACAGTGATCAGATTTAGGGGTATCGCCAAGTGGTAAGGCACCGGGTTTTGATCTCGGCATCCGTTGGTTCGAATCCAGCTACCCCTGCCATTTTCTCAAAAAAGACAGAACAGAGTTTGCAGGTTCATTTGTTAATTTACCTTGACATAGAACCACAAAACTATTAAAGTTCTGCCGCATTAGGGGCGTCGCCAAGTGGTAAGGCACCGGGTTTTGATCTCGGCATCCGTTGGTTCGAATCCAGCCGCCCCTGCCATCTACTTTCAAACATTCCAACCGCCAAGGGTGCTTCATGCCCAATCTTGTCGTTTTTAGTGGAACTGCACATCCACAATTCGCCCAAAAAGTCGTAAGCCACCTGCACATTCCTTTAGGTGCAGCATCTGTAGGTCATTTTTCTGACGGTGAAATTGCTGTCGAAATTTCTGAAAATGTTCGTGGTAAAGACGTATTTCTCGTACAGCCTACTTGTGCCCCAACGAATGACAACCTTATGGAAGTCCTCGTGATGGCCGATGCTTTACGTCGTGCAAGCGCAGGTCGTATTACTGCTGTCATCCCTTACTTTGGATATGCTCGTCAAGACCGTCGTCCTCGTTCAAGCCGTGTGCCAATTACTGCAAAAGTTGTAGCAGATATGCTGACAACTGTAGGTATTGACCGCGTTGTAATGATCGACCTTCATGCTGACCAGATTCAAGGTTTCTTCGACATCCCTGTAGACAATATCTACGGTACTCCTGCGTTACTTGCTGATCTTCGTCAACAGCAACACCATAATCTTATGGTTGTTTCTCCAGACGTTGGCGGTGTAGTTCGTGCACGTGCTGTAGCTAAGCAAATGGGTGATATCGATCTTGCAATCATTGATAAACGTCGTCAAAAAGCAAATGAATCACAAGTGATGCATTTGATTGGTGATGTAAAAGATCGTGACTGCGTAATCGTGGATGACATGGTGGATACCGCCGGTACTTTGTGTAAAGCCGCTGATGCACTGAAACAATTTGGTGCTCGCCGTGTAGTTGCCTATGCAACTCACCCTGTACTTTCAGGTAAAGCACTTGAGAATTTGAAGAACTCTGTACTCGACGAACTTGTCGTAACAGATACCATTCCTCTTTCTCAGGAAGCATTAGAACTTGGTAAGATTCGCCAGGTTTCAGTTGCTAGTATGGTTGCTGAAACAATTCGTCGTATTAACAACGAAGAATCTATTAGCGCAATGTTTGATAGTTATCTATAATACAGCGCTAAATTTTAAAAGCCCTGCCCCTATGGTAGGGCTTTATATCACTGAACTGGTCGAAGGTTCAGTCCATTAAACTCAATGAGGAAATGTCATCATGGCAAACTTCGTATTAAATGCAGTAGCTCGTGACGAATCAGTACAAGGGAAAGGTTCGAGCCGCCGCCTTCGTCTAGAAAATAAAGTTCCAGCAATCATTTACGGTGGCGAAGCTGCTCCTGTAACTGTGACTTTAGAACTTCGTCAACTTGTTAAATTTCTTGAAGACAACTCTTTCTTTGAAGAAGTGATTGAAATTCAAGTGGGCGATAAAGTTGAAAGCGTTAAAATCCAAGCTTTACAACGTCACCCAGCTAAAAACACTCCAATGCACGCTGACTTTAAACGCGCATAAGTGTTAACGGTATAATTAGTGTCAAAACTTTCGCTAATTGTCGGTTTGGGCAATCCTGGTAAGGAATACGCCCAAACCCGCCATAATGCAGGCGCTTGGTTTGTTGAACGCCTTGCTGAAGCTTATGGCATTTCCCTCAAAGCCGATCCTAAATTCTACGGAATCAGCGGTCGCGGTAATATTGAAGGTCAAGACATTCGTCTGCTTTTACCCACAACCTTTATGAATGCCTCTGGCAAAAGTGTTGTGCCCTTCGCAAAATTCTATCAAGTTGCCCCAGAAACGATGCTGATTGCGCATGATGAGCTGGATATGAATCCCGGTGTAATTCGCTTAAAAACAGGCGGTGGTCACGGTGGTCATAACGGTTTACGCGATATCGTTCCGCATACAGGTCCTGATTTCCATCGTCTGCGTATTGGTATTGGTCATCCTGGTTCAAAAGAACGTGTATCCGGACATGTACTCAGCAAAGCGCCGAGCAGCGAACAAAATTTAATGGATGATGCCATTGCGCACGCTTTATCTCGCATTAAATTGCTGGTAAACGGTGACATACAGCCAGCCATGAATCAAATCAATGCTTATAAACCGAATTGATCAATCTATAAATTGTTGAACAATCCTTCTTGCCATGATGCTTTTTTCAGAGCAAAATGCGCTTGCTGCGGATTACTTACCCAGTAAAAAGTGATTGATTCAACCATAAGATAAAATCTTAGCTCGACTAAGGAGACGCCAGCCATGCTATCTCGTTTATTAAAATGCAAAATTCACCGTGCTCAAGTTACGCATGCAGAACTTCATTACGAAGGTTCATGTGCAATTGATGGCGTACTCATGGATTTAGCAGGTATTCGTGAATATGAAGAAATCCACGTATGGAACGTCACGAATGGTAAACGCTTCGCCACTTATGCGATTCGTGGTGAAGATCATTCAGGTATTATTTCTGTCAATGGTGGTGCTGCACATCAAGCTGACGTCGGTGATTTAGTGATTATTGCAACCTTTGGTGATTTCACTGAAGCTGAAGCGAATGCACATAAACCACGTCTTGTTTATGCCAACCCAAACAATACTGTAAGTCACACTGCGAACTGTATTCCTGTTCAAGTGGCTTAAATTCAAAAATATTAAAAAGCTCGCAGTATGCGGGCTTTTTTATTTTCTTGTAATTTTCACTTTATTATTCAAATATTTAATATCTATATGACTGATTGATCTATACAAAGCTGCGCCCTCGATTAAAAACAGGTCTATAATCATTGCACATCGCTTCAGGGCGGGGCGCAATTCCCCACCGGTGGTAAGTTAAACTTAGATGAAATGATAAGATTTAATCAGCCCACGAGCCTGTCAATTTTCTTAAAAGATTGACAGGCAGATTTGGTGAGAAACCAAAGCCGACGGTATAGTCCGGATGAAAGAAGACGACGTAACCGATATTTATATTTAATCTATCGCTGCGACCCCATTTCTGCATCAGTCCTGAAATGTTCAACCGTATTTTTATTTTACGAGAGCGTTTCAATGTCTAGTTTGATTCAACCCGAAATTTTCTTTTCAGCCCTTCCTCCGGCTGAACAACGTATTCAAAAAGCATTAGAAGATATCCGCCAAGGCAAACCGGTTTTGGTGATGGATGACTTTGACCGCGAAAATGAAGCTGACCTGATTGTTGCTGCAGAAACGCTAACTGTTGAAACTATGGCGCGTATGATTCGTGATGGTTCAGGTATTGTCTGCTTATGCTTAACCGATGAACTGGCCAATCATTTGGAACTTCCACCAATGGTGACTGACAACTCAAGCCAGTTTAAAACAGCATTTACCATAACCATTGAAGCAGCAACCGGTGTAACCACAGGTGTTTCAGCAAAAGACCGTACTACCACTGTAAAAGCAGCCATTAAAGATGGTGCTATCGCAAGTGACTTAAACCGTCCTGGTCATGTCTTTCCTTTACGCGCCCGTAATGGTGGTGTACTCACCCGTCGTGGACATACTGAAGGTACGATTGATTTAGCACGTTTAGCCGGTTTAAAACCCGCAGGTGTTTTGTGTGAATTGACTAATCCAGATGGCACAATGGCGTCGGGTATTCAAGTTCTATCTTATGCACAAACTCATCATTTAACCGTGATTACAATTGAAGAAATTGTGCAGTATCGCGTAACGCATAATCTCTAAAATTAAAAAATAAAAGCCCCTGACTCGAGGTAATGCCAGTCAGTTAAGAACTTGACTGGCAGTTTTAATTTTGAACTCAGTATATTCCTTGATACGCTGAAACATCATTCTTAACTTGAGCAAGAACAAAGCCATACTTGGTTACAGCGTAAGGCAAAACTAAATTTTAAAAATACTGTTTCTGCATTTTGTCTTAATTTAAGCAGTGGACGAGTTTTGCGATGAAAAGATAAGACTTCGCCGCGAATGATCTAAAGCCAAGACGTTTATGGTAAAAGCTCTTAACTAATCCGCCTTACTTGCTCTAGGAGCTCCTTTATTATTATTTAGAATATTGAGAACACTGTTGAATACAAACCATATCCCGCTATTAAAATTAGAGTGGCACCGCAAGCCCCTAACAATTTAGGGTAAATCTTGGATTTGGATAAACGATTAAAACTTAAATAAATCATGGATAAAGTGGCAAAATCCAGTACGATCCAACTCAAGGTCAGAATTCCCAGACTAATATCCAAATGAGGGGTAATCTGTACAAACTGGGGAAAAAATGCAGCAAAGAAAAGAATATCTTTAGGATTAGAAATACCAACCAGAAATCCCTGTTTAAAACCCCCATTCATGGACTTGGATTTTAATTGTGATGGTGATTCCTCCTGTTTAGAAAAGAATACTTCTTTTAAAATTTGAAAGCCTAAATAAGCAATGTATATACAGCCTAGAATTTTAATGCCTCTGAACCATTGCTCACTAATATCCAGAAAACCTTTCAGAACTAAAATGGAAACAGTAATTAAAATCAGTGAGGCAAAGTTGGTGCCAAAGATCGTTTGCAAAGCTTTACGATAACCACCTTTAAGCCCTGCACTGGCGACCAGCATCATGACAGGTCCAGGTGTCGCAATCATGATCACGACAGTCAGACAGTACAACAGATATTCCGCGATATTCACTTTTTCCACACTTTAATTTTTTGAGAATTCAAATAAAAATGATCTTTTTAATCTTCTTCCATCATCTGCAATAAATTATGGCTAATACCATCAGCACGTAAAAAAGCAAAATCGTAACTTGCTGTAGCCAAAGCCAGTACCCGACGTTCAAATTCCTGCCAGAGCGGTTTCACCTGTTTATGTTGAATCCCCAAACCGCTTTCTTCGGCTAAATTTTTATTCTTCTCACAAATTTTAAGTGCATGATAAAGCTTGCGACCTTTGGAGGCATCCTCACGTAAACGCACCCGCTTAGATAAGACAAAGCCCTCCACATGATGCAAATCGGCATGCGGCAACAGGGGTATTAAAATTTGATCCAGCTGTGCATCCAGACGCTTCCAGACCGCAGTATGCTGTTCAGGCGTATAAGTATTCCACTGAATCACTTCATGGTTAAAACGACGGCAACCACGGCATACCGAATCACCAAATACCGTAGAACAACGCCCTGCACATGGGGTCAAAGAAGCAATTCGACGGTCAGTACTCAAGACACACTCCTGCACAATTGAGAAATCAATAAAATCATCTATCAAACGATTTTAACTCAAGCTCGATTTGATAAATGACAACCTATATCGGCATCTTTCGCTTAATAACCATATTTTTGATATGGTTTTCTCGCTTCTTCATACAATTCACGTTAAAATACGCGCCTTGAATTTTGTCCTATCATAATACATTTGGAGTATTCCATGAACGCTACTGTAGAACAGCTTGCACCTGTAGAACAGCAAGCGACCACAAGTTGGGTTGTTGCCGCACTATATCAATTTAAAGAAGTTCAAGATCCTGCCGATCTTCAACAACGTCTTTTAGACTTGGTCAACAGCATTAACTTGTGTGGAACTCTAATTGTAGCTGGTGAAGGTATTAACGGTACTGTGGCTGGGGATCGTGAAGCGATTGATCAAATTCATACTTTTCTTGTGAATGAAGGCTTTAACGCTATGGAGTACAAAGAATCTCATAGCGATGATAAACCTTTCCGTAAAATGAAAATCAAACTCAAAAAAGAGATTGTAACTTTAGGTGTGGAAGTTAAACCACGCGACTTAGTCGGTCATTATCTTGATCCTAAACAATGGAACGAACTGATTGCACGTGATGACGTGATTCTGGTCGATACCCGTAATGACTACGAATATAAAGCCGGTACATTTAAAGGTGCGGTTGACCCTAAGACAGAAACGTTCCGTGAATTTCCAGAATATGTAAAACAAAACCTTGCACAGCATAAAGACAAGAAGATTGCGATGTTCTGTACTGGTGGGATTCGTTGTGAAAAATCAACTTCTTTATTACTTCAGGAAGGCTTTAATGAGGTTTATCACTTAAAAGGCGGTATTTTAAAATACCTCGAAGAAACCCCGGTTGAAGAAAGCATGTGGGAAGGCGAATGTTTCGTATTTGATGGCCGTACTGCAGTAACCCATGGTGTTGAAGAAGGTCAGAACATTAAGTGTCATGCATGTGGATGGCCTTTACTTCCTGAAGAAGCTGAACTTGCAAGTTATGAACATGGGGTATCTTGTAAATATTGTATTGAGAAAACTACAGAGCAACAGAAAGCCGGTTTCCGCATGCGTCAGTCTCAAATTGCAGCTGCTAAGCGAAAACGTCTTTAAACTTAAATTTGTAAAGTTATATAAATAAAGCTCTCATTTGAGGGCTTTTTATTTACCTAAAATAAACAATAATTAAAAAAAGATCACCAAATTTCACTTTTAATGCTTACTAAGTCTCACATAATTTGATAACCTGAGATTAAAATTAAAACAATCCTGTAACTCATTAATTTTTAAAGTAAAAAATTAAACATATAACGTGAAAAAGGAGTTAAATTATGCCAAAATCAATTACTCGTTCGGTCAATTATAATAGACGTGTTGACTTTGTACGTGGAAAAAATTATCAACAAATACAAGAAATAAAAATACTTTTAGATCAACAATCTCATCTTTTTATTGTGACCTTGGGAGCTGTTATTGGCACTATTTTATCAATCTTTATTGCCTACCACTTGAAACCCAATCTATTTGAATATGCGATGCTCAGTGTGATTCCTTTTGCACTTTCGTATAGTTTAAGAAAGGTTTACATTCACACCCTAGTCCATAGTCAGGAATAAGCAAAGTTAATGACTTGGCTTTACTTTACCCTACAATAAATAAACTTTAGGATGGTTTGGATATCATTATTATTTTTACAAACTTATGAATTTGACTGAATGGATTATTTCCATTATGGAACAATTGGGCTACTTCGGTATTGCTCTATTAATGTTTCTCGACAATATTTTTCCTCCGATTCCTTCGGAAATTATTATGCCTTCTGCAGGTTATTCTGCATCACAAGGGCAATTGCTTTTAACTGGCGTAATTATCGCGGGTTGTATAGGTTCCCTGATTGCTGCGGCTATATTGTACTGGGTAGGGTATAAATTTAATCACGACAGTATTTTCCGTTTTGTAGATCGCTACGGCAAATATCTTTTTATAAAACCTAACGATGTCAAAAAATCTCTGGACTGGTTTGAACACTATGGGCACCGAATTGTTTTCTTTGGCCGCATGATTCCTGCAGTTCGTTCACTAATCAGCATTCCAGCTGGCATGAGTCACATGCCCTTCGGGAAATTCATGTTCTACAGTAGTCTAGGTACAATTATCTGGACCACTTTTCTGGCCTGTATGGGTTTTTATTTCGGAGAAAATCAGGAGCTGATGCAAGCCATTTTCAGCAGTGTCGGCTATGTCATTATCGCAATATTGAGCGTTTTCTGCATTTGGTTTTTATATCGAAAGTTCAAACATAAAGCTTAATAGAAAAACATGCAGGCGCTTCTGTTGAGATAAAAATCTGGGTGAACATCATAACCGCTTATACGGATTTTTTTTGTATTCTATGGAAGCTGCAAACATATCTCCTCAAATCAAAGAATTTAGCGATTACCCTTTATCCGAAACTATTTTCTTGATCGTCAATAATCACATAAAAGCTTATCTAGCTTTGTTTTTATTAATGTTGAATTGGATGTGCTTGGGGAGATTTAAATGAAATATTATTATGCTGTTTTCACCATTGCCTATATTCTCTCTTTTTTGTTATTTAACTTCTTGATCCAGGTAATCAGTATAGAAATTTCCTCTGCTATCGTTATACTAATTGCAGGAAGCTTCTTCACGGCATGGCATTTTGCAGAGCGTGAACAGCGCTGCCCCCTCACCCCAAAAAAAGAAACTATTAATTGGAATCAATTGCCTGCAGATTAGTTGTGATTAGCATCTGTTTATTGCTCATCAATATTAATAGCTGCACGACTTCTCTATTCATTCAGATACTGGGGCATATCCCGGAAGGGATCTGGCTGATTGTAATCAGTTTTACAGTACTGATGGAATGGGTTTTATTTAGTTTTAGCTATGGCTGATTTGCGCAAAAATGTTTTGATTTAAGCAATAAAAAAACACCTCAAGTGAGGTGTTTTTTACATTGAATGAAACACAGCATTTAACTATGACAGCGCCCTTAGCTTGGCGTGTGATACATTAAATAAATTTCATTTAAGTTTGCTGGAATTTCTTCAGCAATTTCGTCCATCAGCTGACCATTGCGACGGAAAGATTCCATTTGTGGATCTTCATCGTCCACACCACTGAACATCATCATGGGTAAAGTTAAATCTACCAGTTGTTCTTCATGTTCAGGTGTGAACCAGGCATCTTCGTTTAAGAACATAGCATCAACGAAACCAACACTCCAGTCGCCTAAACTTGATTCAACATCCGCCTCTTCAATTTCAAAAGGAAATTCAATTCCTTCTTCATTGGCCAAGTTTTGACGAATTGCTTCTAACCATGCTTTTATTTGAGCAATCATTTCAGCAGGAACTTTCTTTTGATTGTTATCGAAAAGTTCCTCGAGCCATTTATCAAAAGTTGGTCCAACAGCAGTTGCACATAAAAAACCATGAGTTGCCGCAAAATCTAGACCGTGTTCATTTTGGTCGCCGTCTAGGTATTCGCTCAATAGGTCTAAATCTAAAGCACTCATTTAAAATCCAAGTTCAGTAAAATAACTGCGGATAGCATAGCATTTTAGCCGGCTATGCCAAATCACAATTTAGTCTTCTTCATCATCAAAGTCGTCGTCATCATCCAGATCGTAATCAAAATCTTTCAGTTCACGCTCCAAACGACGTTGTGCGAGTAAATCGTCAATGAGACGACGCTTTTCCAAAGACTCTTTAGCACTAATTTTGCTTGAGGCTTCATCAAAGCTGACATCATCATCACTGAAGCTATCATCTAGTTCAAAATCTGTAGAAGACACTAAAACTACCTCATGGTGAAAAAAGTGAATGGGTCTAGGCGCTATTTATCTTTGTTCGGAAATCTTGTCAAGTTTTTTTTAATTTTTTATATAACAAACTCAATTTACTCTTGTTTTTTGACCCTAAAATTGTGTATTTATTAACATGCAGAATTTTATTCAGAATGTATGCAGAAAACCCGGTATATTTTGAAGGCATTCCATTAAACACACTTGAAAAATAAAATTCCAACCCAATATTGAAAACAATTGTTAAATCAAAGTCATCTTTCTAAATGATACTTGACCAATCAATTCAAAACAATTTTAAGCGAATTGTGCTATTATGCACGGTTTTTCACTGCCACTGATTCAATGAAGAGTAAGCAAAGATGAGCGATATGACTTCCCCTACTTCTCAAGTAGCGGCTCTGATTAGCCGAGGCAAAGAGCAAGGTTACTTAACTTACGCTGAAGTTAACGATCATCTCCCAGACTCGATCACGGAAAGCGAACAGATTGAAGACATTATTCAAATGCTTCAAGACGTTGGCATTCCAGTGCATGAACGTGCGCCTGAATCTGATGACACCATGTTCGACGGCAATAACGCTGAAGCAACCGATGAAGTCGCTGAAGAAGAAGCGGCAGCCGTTCTTGCTTCAGTTGAAAGCGAACCTGGTCGAACCACGGATCCAGTACGTATGTACATGCGTGAAATGGGAACGGTTGAACTTTTAACACGTGAAGGCGAAATTAGCATTGCTAAACGCATTGAAGAAGGTATTCGTGACGTTCTTCATTCTATTGCGTATTGGCCAAATGCAGTTGAAGTTGTATTAAAAGAATATAACGATGTTACCGAAGGTGAACGTCGTCTTGCTGATATTTTATCTGGTTATTTAGATCCAGAATCTGATGAAGAAATTCCAGAAGTTCTAGAAGTAGCAGAAATTGTTGTTGAAAAAGCTGAAGCTGCAACCAAAGCGACTAAAGATGTAAAGTTGGATGATGACGAAGAAGAAGAAGCTGAAAGCGATGATGAGTCTGAAGCCGAATCAGGTCCAGATCCAGAAATTGCCCGTATTCGTTTTACCGAATTAGAAGATGCTTGGAAATTAACCAAAACTGCTATTGAAAAACATGGTCGTGATAGCAAACAGGCAGAAGAAGCGCTTCAAGCACTGGCAACCGTGTTTATGATGTTTAAATTTACCCCGCGTTTATTTGACATTATTTCAGAAATGATTCGTGGTACGCATGAACAAATTCGTACCGCTGAACGTGAAGTAATGCGTTATGCAGTACGTCGCGGCCGTATGGACCGTAATCACTTCCGTACTTCGTTCCCGGGCCATGAATCAAATCCAGCCTGGTTAGATGAACAAATTGCTAAAGCACCTGCTGAGCAAAAAGTTTATTTGGAAAAAGTACGTCCAGATGTGCTTGCATTCCAACAAAAGATTGCAGACATCGAAAAAGAACTGGGTCTTGATGTTAAAGGCATTAAAGATATTTCTAAACGTATGTCGATTGGTGAAGCCAAAGCGCGCCGTGCGAAAAAAGAAATGGTTGAAGCAAACTTGCGTCTAGTGATTTCGATTGCGAAAAAATATACCAACCGTGGCTTGCAATTCCTTGACTTGATTCAAGAAGGTAATATCGGTTTGATGAAAGCCGTAGACAAGTTTGAATACCGTCGTGGTTATAAATTCTCGACCTATGCAACTTGGTGGATTCGTCAGGCGATTACCCGTTCTATTGCTGATCAGGCACGTACCATTCGTATTCCAGTACACATGATCGAAACCATTAACAAGATCAACCGTGTATCACGTCAGCTTCTTCAAGAAATGGGCCGTGAACCGACGCCTGAAGAATTGGGCGAACGTCTGGAAATGGATGAAGTTAAAGTGCGTAAAGTACTCAAAATTGCCAAAGAGCCGATTTCTATGGAAACGCCAATTGGTGATGATGAAGATTCGCATTTGGGTGACTTCATTGAAGATGGCAACATCACTTCTCCAATTGATGCTGCAACTTCAGAAGGCTTAAAAGAAGCGACTCGTGAAGTACTTGAGAACTTGACTGAACGTGAGGCAAAAGTCTTGAAAATGCGTTTTGGTATTGATATGCCAACTGACCATACTTTGGAAGAAGTCGGTAAACAGTTTGACGTAACACGTGAGCGTATTCGTCAGATTGAAGCTAAAGCATTACGTAAATTACGCCATCCTTCTCGTTCTGAACACTTACGTTCATTCCTAGAAAACGACTAATTCTTGATGATACCGATGGGGGCTTGAAAAGTATTCGAGTATCCCCATTTAAGTATTCAGAAGACATATAACGCCTGCATTCATGCAGGCGTTTGATATAAGGGGACTACTATGACCATGTTAGACCGTACGCCATCTCGCGAACTTCAAGAAGATCTTTGGGTTTTCCCTATGGATTATCCAATCAAACTGATTGGTGAAGCGAGTGATGATTTACATGTCGCCGTTGTAGAAATTTTAGTGAAACACTTCCCTGACTTTGATAGCACGAGTATTAAAATTCAAGTATCTCGCACAGGTAAATATCACTCTTTAACTGCACAACTGCTTTTCTTGGAGCTTGAACAGGTGCATGCGCTTTATGCCGATTTAGCTGCATGTCCATTGATTAAAACAGCCCTTTAAGATAAATAAAAAACACGCCAAGCAGCGTGTTTTTTTATATCTATAGAAAACCATTGAATCCCTTCCAATAAAAATGGCAAATCATCTGGGTATCATTCCCTATCCAAGCCTGTTTTCATTATAATCATTTATAATATTTAAAATTCTTTAAGGACGCACTTTACGTGACTGATGCTGTTCTAAAACCAACCCTGATTATTCGTCAATTTAACCAGCTCACGCCCTATCCAGATCGTTTTCAGGACATGAAAAGCCTGACTGAAAACCGTCATGAAAATACCCCAGATGAACTGTGGATTTTGCAGCATCATGAGGTTTTAACTCAAGGTCAAGCAGGAAAGCCTGAACATATTTTGATGTCCAGCAACATTCCTGTAGTACAAACCGATCGTGGCGGACAAGTCACTTGGCATGGTCCGGGTCAACTGGTTGCTTACTTCATGTTCGACCTAAACCGTTTAGGCTGGAATGTCCGTACTTTAGTGTCTTATGCAGAAAACCTCATGATTGAACTGCTCAACAAATACGGGATTGAAGCCTATGCCAAACCGGATGCACCTGGGGTTTATGTCAATGAACGTAAAATTGGTTCTTTAGGCTTTAAAATCCGTAAAGGCCGCAGCTATCATGGACTCGCACTGAATATTGATTGCGACCTGTCTGGCTTCCATACCATTAACCCATGCGGTTATGCAGGACTGGAAATGGTTCGTGTTATGGACTTGGTTCCGAACTACCCGCACTTTAATGATTTATGTACGGATATCATTGAAACTTTAGACAACAGCGGTTACTTTAATCAAGTCCAAGTCATGCAACAATAACTTTGCTTTTGACATAAAAATAAATTAGAGTATTTACTCTAAATTAATAAAATATTTTTTAGATAAGGGATGCGCGAGTGATTTCAACAAAATCCGTAAAACCCGCTTTACAACTGACCTATGTCAAACTCATGATGGATGTGATTGGCAGAGGTCTGGTAATGGCGAGTCAAGTCGATGACGAAGTAAAACAGGAAGTCTCTAACTTTCCTGTCGGTTTTATTCTATCGATGAAAGTATTTCCCAATGGCCCGGCATTTATTGCGAAAGTCACGGAAGACCATCAATTAAAATTACTAAAATCTGTAGACATCAAGCCTGATCTAACCATTACTTTCAAGCACTTAACCCATGCTTTTCTCGTCTTTTCTTTTCAGGAAAGTACTGCACAAGCATTTGCTCACGACCGTATGATTGCCGATGGTGATGTATCAAATGCCATTCGTCTGGTCCGTTGCTTAAATAAAATGGAATCACTGATTTTACCTAAACTCTTGGCCGAGCTTGCTATAAAACAATATCCAACTGAATTGAGCCTAAAACAAAAACTCACCGGAGCTGCAAATATTTATTTGAAACTAGCTCAATCCTATTTTAAACGGAGTGCATAACATGGCTAAGCCTTATTACGAATTTTTCTGCCCAGTAAAAGTTATCGCAGGTCATGCCGCGTTAGAACACATTCCATTTGAACTTGCAACTTTGGGTGCCAAACGCCCACTGATCATTACCGATAAAGGCGTACGCGCAAATAATTTACTAGTTCCGATCGAAGCTGCATTTGAATCTACCGATGCGGTGATTGGTTATATTTTTGATGATGTTCCACCCGATTCAAGCGTACAAACCGTTCGCAATGCAGCCAAGGCATATCGAGACAATAACTGTGATGCAATTATTGCGGTAGGTGGTGGTTCAGTGATTGATACTTCTAAAGCGACTAACATTTTGGTGACTGAAGGCGGTGATGACTTACTGAAATTTTCAGGTGCGCATAATCTTCCAAAACCGTTAAAACCATTTTTCGTAATTCCTACGACATCAGGCACGGGTTCAGAAGTGACCATGGTGGCTGTGGTTTCCGACCTTGAAAAAAATGTCAAAATGCCATTTGCATCTTATTATCTGATGCCGCATGCAGCAATTCTCGATCCGCGTATGACACAAACCTTGCCACCGCATTTAACCGCTATGACAGCAATGGATGCATTAACCCATGCGGTTGAAGCCTACACTTGTATGGCTGCGAATCCAATTAGTGATGCCTATGCCACTGCTGCGATAAAAAAGGTCAGCAACAGTTTATTCAATGTACTTAATAACCCAACAGATGAGTTTGACCGCCTTGAATTGGCTCAAGCTTCTACCATGGCAGGTATCGCCTTCTCGAACTCAATGGTGGGCTTGGTGCATTCATTAGGACATGCCTTGGGTGCTGTTGCGCATCTACCCCATGGTTTATGCATGAACCTGTTCCTTCCTTATGTACTGGAATACAACAAAGAAGTGAATGGCGACAAAATAGCAGAATTATTGCTTCCTTTAGCGGGTGCAGATATTTACGCCCAGACTCCTGCGCACTTACGGGCAGATAAGGCTATTGCAACAATTCTCACCATGCGTGATCGCTTATATACCCTGACCAAATTACCCCGTACATTACGTGAAACAGGTAAGGTATCTGAGGCACAGTTAGATGAAGTGGCAGAAAAGGCTTTAAATGATGGTTCTATTATTTACAACCCGAAAGAAGCGACCTTAAGTGATTTAAAAGCGATTCTAAAAAAAGCTTGGTAAATATTGAAAAATAAGCCAATATAGCAAAAAATTAGCCTGATGTTTTTTTAAGCATCGGGCTTTTGCTTTGTGGAAAGTTGAAGCTAATTATTTATATCGCATGGCATATTTTCTGCATTAACAATTTATAAAGATACTGGCAAAAGATACCAAACTAGAGTAGATTGGCGGACTTTTGTTTTATTCGTATAGGGGGGATCGTTCGTCTCAAACGATCCTTATAAACATGACTGATCCTTGATCAACGATTAAGAGGATAACGCCGTTGACAAATATCTCTGGGACTCCATCGGCAGCTAAACTGCAAAAAACGCTGGGACTCTGGCACATCATTATTATCGGTTTAGCTTATATACAGCCCATGACGTTATTTGACACTTTCGGCCTAGTATCGGAAGAAAGTCATTTTCACGTACCGACATCCTACATATTTGCACTCGTTGCAATTTTATTAACATCCCTGAGTTATGGCCATATGATTCGTCGCTACCCTTCTTCGGGTTCGGCGTATACCTATGCTCAAAAATCGATTCATCCCAATGTTGGCTTTATGGTGGGCTGGTCTTCTTGGCTAGATTACTTGCTGTCTCCAATGGTCAACATCATTCTTGCGGTAATTTACCTTGAGGCATTATTCCCTGATGTAAATCACTGGGTTTGGGTCGTTGTGCTCACGGCATTCATGACTGGTGTTAACTTAAAGGGTGCACGCTTTGTTGCGAATTTTAATAGCTTGATCGTGTTGATACAATTGGTTGTAATTGCTGTATTTACCTATTTGGTTTACACCAAGCTACAAGCGGGCTTTAATGCAGATGGTCCAATCTCTGCAGAACAGCGTTATCAGCTTTGGAGCCTTGAACCGTTTTGGAACGAGCTGACTTCAGTCGGTGCACTGATTACCGGTGCCACTTTACTGTGCTTCTCATTTACCGGTTTTGACTCCTTAAGTTCACTTGCTGAAGAAACCAAAGATACCGAAAAGACCCTGCCTAAAGCGATTTTCTTAACTGCTTTGATTGCAGGTGTAATTTTTATTATCAGCACCTACTTCATGCAAATTTACTTCCCGAACGATCCGAAAACATATTTTGAGGATATTGCAGCGACTCAGCCCGATATTTTAATGCTTGTTGGCGGTTCCCTATTCCAATCCTATGTTCTTGCTTTTGCGATTGTGACAGTGTTGGCATCAGGTATTTCAGCCCATGCTGGCGTATCACGCTTGATGTTTGCCATGGGACGTGATGGGGTCATTAACAAGAAAATCTTTGGCCATATCAGTCCTCGAAGCCTGACACCTTCATACAATATTTTAATTGTCGGTGCTGTGGCTTTAACTGCTGGCTTTATGAATCTTGATACAGTGATCTCACTCATCAGTTTTGGTGCTTTAACGGCATTTACCTTTGTAAACCTGTCGGTAATTTCACGTTATGCATTGCGTGATGGACGAACCAAAAACTTTAAAGATCTTTTAAATTTTGTGATTGTGCCATTACTTGGTTTCATTAGTGTGTTTGCACTGTGGTTGGAAATTGAAGAAACATCATTGAAATATGGCTTATGGTGGGCGATGTTCGGTATTTTATACTTGGGTTATAAAACCAAAGGCTTTAAACACCCTGCTCCACAACATAACGAATTTGATGACTCTCATTAATACGTTGAATTTTCTGTATAAAAAAGATGCTTGATGCGTCTTTTTTATTTCATCTGACAGTTAAAATCCATCTGGGTATCTATCATATTGTCCTTATAACCCCGACGCTGAATAAAAGTGTTTCGATGCTGCAACAGTTTTGATCTTGCTCGGGTAAACGCGCCTTGTTCTCACCCCTCAGTCGATAGATATTATTAATGATGTTTTGATAAATTCCACAGACTTCCTGACGCTTGGGTTTCTTCAACTTGCGTCCAGTCTAGCTTCGCTGAAAATTCTCAGCCTTTAAGTTTTTGCTCCATGCTTCAATCTGTTGGTTCATACGTTGCTATCTAGCTGCATATTTTTAAGCCTTGCTAAATTTCAGCTTGTGTAAGGGGTTCTACTTTTTCAGCCCCACTTCCTGCTGCCTGACTGGCAAAAATAGATACAGATGTAGTAACTGCCATACCTTAATTAAGCCCTTCAAAATACTTTAAAAGTTTTATTGTTTTTATCAAATTCAGCATGTTGCTTATCTTATTTCACTTTTTTTATTTTTTATAACCCAAACCAATAGAAACCTGAAGATAGAGTGAGTGAAGTTTACATAGAAAAACCACCCGAAGGTGGTTCTTAATTAAGCCTAAATCATTTACTTTAGTTCCTGAAAGCCTTGCTGACGCCAAGCTTCATAAAGGATCACAGCAGTTGCATTCGACAAGTTCAAGCTGCGTGAAGTCGCTGCCATCGGCAAACGAATCCAGTGTTTTTCCGGAAACATCATGCGCACATTTTCAGGCAAGCCCCGTGTTTCAGGTCCCATTAACAATGCAACCGGACGGTTTAAATCTGAAGTATGCGGCGTTTCAGAACCTTTAGTGGTTAAAGGGTAAATCGCATCAGTTTCAATGCCCTGCTCTTTTAAATGAGCTACACATTCTGCAAAGTTTTCCCAAACTTTCATATGTGCCCATTCATGATAATCCAAGCCTGCACGTCTGAGCTTTTTATCATCCAGCTCAAAACCTAGCGGTTTTACCAAGTGCAATTGCGCACCGGTATTGGCACATAAACGAATAATATTCCCTGTATTTGCAGGAATTTCTGGCTCGTACAATACGACATGGATCACGGGAGTTCTCTACTTTAAATAAAATGACAAGCTTGATTAAGCTTGCCACTGCAATTGTTCACGCAATTTCACCACTTCACCAATAATGGTCAGGGTCGGCGCTTGAATTTGATGTTCTGTCACTTTAGAGGCGATATCTGCCAAAGTTCCCACCACCACCTTCTGGTCTGGTGTCGTTCCTTTAGAAATAAGCGCAACCGGCATATTAGGTCGTTGGCCATGTGCAATCAGTTGCGCACAAATTCTTTCCAATCCAACCAAACCCATATATAACACCAGGGTTTGGTTTTCATAAACCAGTTCATTCCAAGGTAGCTCCGGCGAGCCTTCTTTTAAATGTCCAGTCAGGAAGCGGACACTTTGCGCATAATCACGATGCGTTAAAGGAATACCGGCATAAGCAGAACAGCCCGATGCCGCGGTAATTCCGGGCACCACCTGAAAAGCCACACCTGCAGCAAAGAGTTCTTGAATCTCTTCACCACCCCGGCCAAAGATAAATGGATCACCGCCTTTTAAACGGCAGACACGCTTACCTTGTGCTGCGTATTCTACCAATAAAGCATTAATACCGTCTTGAGGAACACTATGATTGGAACGAGCCTTGCCGACATAGATTTTTGTCGCATCACGACGACACAAATCTAAAATCGGCGGTGATACCAAACGGTCATAAATAACCACATCGGCTTGTTGCATCAAGCGTAAAGCTTTTAATGTGAGTAGTTCCGGATCACCCGGACCTGCGCCCACTAAATAAACTTCACCTTTTGGGGTTTTCCACTCAATTAAAGCTTGTTCAATTAAACGATCTGCTTCCGCAATATTGTCATTAAATACCTGTTCTTTGAGTGGGCTGGCATATAAGTCTTCCCAAAAGATACGGCGTTCATCCGGGTTTTCAATTTTAGCTTTGACTGCAGCCCGCCATTTTCCGGAAAATTCCGCCAGCTTGCCCATGCCATGAGGAATACTGGCTTCAAGCTGAGTTCGGATTTGACGGGATAACACCGGCGAAGTGCCATTGGTGGCAATGGATACCACTAAGGGTGAACGGTCAATAAGGGCCGGAACCATAAAACGACAATGCGGTGGATCATCGACACTGTTCACCAATATTTTTTCAGCTTCACAGGCTTCAAAAACTTGAATATTGGTGGCTTTATCATTGGTTGCGGCAATCACCAAACGGTAATTGCGTAACGGAATATCTAAACTAAAAGGGGCTTGGACATATTGGCCTTGGCTAGTTTCAACAATCTCAAGTAAAGAACTTTCGATTTCTGGTGCAATCACATCAATGACTGCGCCTGCTTTTGCCAAAAGAACTGCCTTACGATAAGCAATATGTCCACCACCAACAATCAGACAAGGTTGCTGTTGCAACTTTAAAGAGATTGGAAAGATATCCACGCATTACCTCAGTATTTTAGATCTGACTGTCTTAAGCAATTTTCATGCACAAAATTGTGCCATTGGTATATTTATTGAGCAATCCGGAGATTAATCAATAAATTCTGCACCGCCCATATATGGACGAAGTGCTTCAGGAACCTCAATCGAACCGTCTGCACGCTGGTAATTTTCCATCACCGCAAGTAAGGTACGGCCGACCGCCAAGCCGGAACCATTTAAAGTGTGTAAAAATTCAGTTTTCTTTTGATCGACACGGTAACGTGCTTTCATACGGCGGGCCTGGAAATCACCCATGCATGAGCAGCTTGAAATTTCACGATAGGTATTTTGACTCGGTACCCAAACTTCCAAATCGTAAGTCTTGATCGCACCAAAGCCCATATCCCCACCACACAGGATGATTTTACGATATGGCAGACCTAAAGCTTGCAAAATACCTTCAGCATGACCGGTCAATTCTTCTAAAGCCTGCATGGAATCTTCAGGTTTAACAATTTGCACCATCTCAACTTTGTCGAATTGGTGTTGACGAATCAGGCCACGAGTATCACGGCCATACGAACCTGCTTCACTACGGAAACATGGCGTATGCGCAGCATATTTCAGTGGTAAACGGTCTGGATCAACAATTTCATCACGCACGAAATTGGTCACTGGCACTTCAGCAGTCGGAATCAGGTAATATTCTTTTTCGCCTTGAAGCTTGAACAAGTCTTCTTCAAATTTAGGCAACTGACCTGTACCACGCAAAGAATCCGCATTCACCAAATAAGGCACATAGGCTTCGGTATAACCATTTTTTAAGGTATGGGTATCGAGCATGAACTGGGTAAGCGCACGTTGTAAACGTGCCAATGGACCTTTAAGAACACTGAAACGCGTACCGGTTAATTTGGTCGCAGTTTCGAACTCCAGACCGCCCATCCATTCACCGAGGTCAGTATGATCCTTGATTTCAAAATCAAATTGACGCGGCGTACCCCATTTTAAAATTTCAACGTTGTCGTCTTCATCTTTACCCTCAGGCACAGATTCATGCGGCATGTTTGGAATACTTAACGATTTGGTTTCAATTTCATTTTGCAATTCAGCAAGCGCAACTTCAGCCGCTTTAATTTCATCACCAATCGCTGACATACGTGCCATGATTTCAGATGCATCGCCACCAGATTTTTTAATTTGGCCAACTTGTTTTGCACCCGAATTACGTTCTGCCTGTAAAGCTTCAGTTTTCGACTGAAGCTCTTTACGGCGAGCCTCAAGTGAAGCCCACTCTTCTACATTCAGCTGTACACCACGTTTTGCCAAGGCTAAATTTACAGCCTCAATATTATTTCTGATTAATTTCGGGTCGATCATAGCCAATCTTTTGCAAAGAAAAAAACTGGCTATAGTGTAAGCGCTAAACAGCAAAAAAGACAGTGACCGAGCTTACAGCTGTGCCTTATTAAAGCAAATTTCACCGAATTAACCCAAAATTATAGGCTTGGATACTTCGGCAAACTTGGCAGATATTCCGCTTTAACCAATTTGTTCAACGCAACATAAGGCAAGGTAAGTTCGGTCATCCCTTCTGCATAAGAAGCCAATTCATATAAAGGATAGACAAATACAATCCCATTCGCACCGAAGTAAAAGTTATCACTTAATTTCAGTTTTTCTCGTTCTATACTGTGCTGGTCTAACCAGAGCGAATTTGAATCATACAAGGTATCTAATACTTGCTGCTCTGCACCTTTCACCACAATATCTTGCAATGCCAGACGTTTCTTGTTTTTCAAATCAAAATTCACGAATTCCTGATGATACATGCCATGCGCTGCACCTGCAGAATAGGTATAAGTTTGTATGGCAAAAGTGGCCTGATCATATTGCTGGCTGACAAAGCGAATATAGGTCGAACTTTGACTCAAGTTGGGATTCGCACCCTCAGCAGTATTGATTTTTTGATTCGGTGCGGTTGAGAAGGCAATCGGATCGGCTTTTTTAACCCGATCAATAAAATAATCATCTATCCATTTAACATTCGTTTCAACCGTTTGAATATCATATTGCATGCAACCTTCCGCCTCGCACGCTTCAGGTTTACTCAGTTTCACAGGAACAACTTTGGCTTGAATTAATGGAATAGATTCCGCCTTTTCCTGCTTTGTTGTGGCTGCCAGTTCAGCTTGTGGGGCAGGTCGTTCCTGACAGCCCGTCATTACCAGTGCAGCAAAAGAAAAAGGAAGTGCCCAGAGCCATTGTTGATTCATGCGTATTTTCATCTTATTTTGACAACCTACTACCTTTTATCATGCCCCTGCACTATACAAAGCTCAGTAACTAAATGAAATTTTAAATATGTATCTTTAAGAAGATAAACTAATCGTGAGGAATAAAAATTAAATTTACTTTATCTATAAAAGCATCGCTATATTTTCAGCGGAACATGAACGAAAAAAGCAGCCACGGATGACTGCTTCTAAACAAAAATTATTTAAATAACTCATTATAAATCAATTTATTACTGATCAATAATATCCGTACCTTTAGGTGGTGTGAAATTAAAGGTTGATGCTGGAATTGAAGGATTCACTTTTACATTGTTAAATCGAACATAAGTGGTTTGCCCCAGTGAATCTTCCAAAATCATTAAACTTGGTGCTTTGTTGACACCAAAACTAATAGTCAAGCTTTGGAATGCACCATCACGGTCTTTAGGAAGCAAGGTGTAATAAGTCTTGCTTTTATCCGGTTGTGTCACCCGGTAAGATTGCATAATCTGACTGGTATTTCCCGACAATAATAAAGCTGGTGTATTCGCTACTTGGTCATCCAGACTTTGACGAACTGCTTGTTGCAAGTCAGGGTCATAAATCCAAACGGTTTTACCTGAGGTCACAATAGTCTGTTTTGAGGGACTGGTGGTTTCCCAGAAAAACTTACCAGGACGGGCAACCTTCATTACACCTTTAAAGGTCTGATTCATATGTTGTCCGGTTAAGCCTTTTTTCTGAGCTACTTTACTACCCGACGTCGCTTTGGTCGTTTGTTCAAAATTTGCTGACAAACTACGGATATTACTTAACTGTTTGACCAAATTGTTGGTTGCTTGCTGCTCCGATGCTGCAACAGGCGCAGCAAAAACAGTAGTACTCATTATCGGTGCAAGCGTTGCTGTACCTAATGTCATAGCACATAGGGTTTTACGAAGCATTTTCATCTCATCACCTTTTTATTTGCTGTATAACAATTTCTTCAATGTGCCATCTTAAACCAATTTTTCTTTGTAATAATTGAGAAAATAAGAAGTTTTGTATTGTTATTAATATTCAATGTCATTTTTTCTACATCATGATGAAGACGCTGATTATTTTTATCCAATTTACAAGCATAAAAAAACCCACATCAAATGTGGGTTTTTTTCTGTTTAAGCTTAAGCTTCAACAGATACGTAGCGACGACCGAACTGGCCTTTCACTTCGAATTTGATCACGCCATCAGCGGTAGCAAATAAAGTATGGTCACGGCCCATACCTACGTTTGTACCAGCGTGGAATTCTGTACCACGTTGACGAACGATAATGTTACCAGCAGTCACAGATTGACCACCGTACATTTTAACACCTAACATTTTAGGGTTCGAGTCACGACCGTTACGTGTCGATCCACCAGCTTTTTTAGTAGCCATGTTTCATAATCCTCGTAATTAGCCTGAAATAGCAGTAATTTTCAACTCGGTAAACCATTGACGGTGACCTTGTTGTTTACGGTAATGTTTACGACGACGCATTTTAACAATACGGATTTTGTCGTGACGACCGTGGCTAACTACTTCAGCAGTTACTGTAGCACCAGCAACAACTGGAGCACCAATTTGAATGCTTTCGCCGTTTACAAGCATTAATACGTCATCAAACGTAATAGTTGTACCAGTTTCAGCTTTCAACAATTCTACTTTAAGGGTTTCACCCTCGATAACACGGTGCTGTTTACCACCGCTTTGGATTACTGCGTACATAATGTACTCCAAACATGCCCGTGTCGTCGTGCCGATAAAGGAATATACCGATCTTAATACGAGCGCCACTGGGGTATATATTAGGGCAAACATATTAAGTGATAATAAATCAAACAACAAGCCATTTTACGGTTTTTTTGCGCTGATTGAATGTTTATTTTATATACGATCAAAATCTAGAAAATAAATGACTTTTAGGTCGAAATCTTGCATTTTATAAAATGAAATAGATTTTTAAAATCAATTCGCTACTATAGACTACCCAATACCGGCTCAGTCACATATGAGATGAGGTATTAGAATGGTCACTTGTTTAAAACCATTTGCCTAGCCAGGATTTAAGCAACTATATTAAGATCTTATCTATATCATCAGATATAGTTGTTACACTATAGAATAAGCAATTCAATTTTTAGAGGTTTCTCTTCATATGGCCATCGACTCTAAGCAAGATATTCTCGCTCCTGTTGCTTCAGACTTTGCTGCGATGGACACGTTTATTAATGAAGGGATTACTTCAAAAGTCGCTTTGGTGATGGCGGTAAGTAAACATGTCGTTGAAGCAGGCGGTAAACGCATGCGTCCGATCATGTGTTTATTGGCGGCAAAAGCCTGCGGCGCGACCGATTTAGAACGTCAGCGCAAACTGGCGGCCATTATTGAAATGCTACATACTGCAACTCTTGTACATGATGATGTGGTGGATGAATCGGGATTACGTCGTGGCCGCCCGACCGCCAATGCAACCTGGAACAATCAGACTGCAGTTCTGGTCGGTGATTTCCTGATTTCACGTGCTTTCGACTTGTTGGTCGATTTAAACGACATAACTTTACTCAAAGATTTCTCGACAGGAACCTGTGAAATTGCTGAAGGTGAAGTTCTACAATTACAAGCACAGCATCAGCCTGAAACCTCAGAACAGATTTATCTTGATATTATTCACGGTAAAACTTCACGTTTATTTGAACTGGCGACTGAAGGCGCAGCCATTTTAGCCGGTACACCACAATACCGTGAACCGCTACGAATTTTTGCCGGTCACTTTGGTAATGCCTTTCAGATTATTGACGATATTTTAGACTACACTTCCGATGCTGAAACATTAGGTAAAAATATTGGTGATGATTTAATGGAAGGAAAACCCACTTTGCCATTAATCTCTGCACTGCAAAAAACCACCGATGAAGAACATGAAATCGTTCGCCGTAGCATTGCAACCGGTGGTACGACCCAATTAGAACGTGTCATTCAGATTGTGCAAAGCTGTGGTGCACTGGATTACTGCCGCCAACGTGCAACCGAAGAAACTGAATCAGCACTGCAAGCTTTAGATGCACTTCCTCATACTGAATATCGCCAGGCCCTGATTAACCTGACCCAACTTGCCTTAAACCGGATTCAATAATGGATTCTGAAAAAAATAGACTTAATCTCCGCTTATGCATATAAATTTTAATGATCTATTTTTGAAAATGCAGGAGCAGCTTGAATCTCATCAAGCTGTTCTTGATGACTCATTGTTAATTGAGCTGGTTAACCGCATTCGACCAGATGACTCAACCAATACTGAAGAAATTAACTGCAAATTTCGTGCACTTGTACAAGCACTGCTGATTACCCCCAATGCAGTTTCCACCTTACAAAACTTTGTCTTAAAACTGATTAGCCAATACAAACAGACCAGCTTGTATGCCGATACCGGCATTTTATCTCTCGATGGTTTCTGGAATCAGCTCGCACAACGCGTAGGTGCTCATTTTTTACCGCTGATTAATGATGAAACCCAACTACAAGATTTAGTCCGCCGTGTGTTTTATCAACGTAGTGATAAGTATTGGTTGGACAGCATTTCTAATGAGGATTGGCAAAAGTTATTTGCATTACTCAATCAAGGTCATGGCAACCAGGCAGAAAAGCTTAAAATTAAAAGTGAGCTGATTAAAGCCATCACGGTTCTGTCCTATCGAATTAGCGGGATTGGACTGTATCCGGAATTCATCAATGCACAACCTGACCTAACAGAATATGAATCGCCTTTTCTGGTACAGAACCGGGAAATTATCGAATTCATTCAGCATTATAAAAAGCTGCATCAAAATACCGACCCTCTGGCAGTCATTGCCCCACCCGATGCCTCGCAGGCTTTGGTAATGATTGAGCAATGTCGCGATGTGGTTTCAAAAATTCGTCGTGCCATCAAGCGCATTGGCGTAAGTATCAGTCTGAATTATTTATTATCACTTCTGGAACAATGTCTAGATCGGATCGAACTGTTAATTAACCTGATTGTTGAAGAAGACAAAATTCATTATGAATCACTCAGCGCTTTACTGGTCGACTTTACATTCGCTATTTATAGTGAACGGAGTGTTCGTTCTTTACTTGCCAATAACAGTGAATTAGTTGCCTTACAAGTCACCGAAAATGCCAGTAAAACCGGCGAGCATTATGTAAGTACCGACAAAAAGGGTTTTTGGTCGATGTACAAGGCAGCAGCAGGTGCTGGTTTCATTATTGCCACCATGGCGACCTTGAAAATATTGACGGCACGTCTGGTCATGGCTCCCCTCATGCAGGCATTTATGTTTAGCATGAACTATTCACTGGGTTTCATGCTGATTCACGTGCTCCATTTCACTGTCGCAACCAAACAGCCGGCCATGACCGCAGCGGCACTTGCGGCCACAGTACAGCATCAAAAAGGTTCTAAAAATGCGCAAATTGCGGAACTTGCTGCACTCATCATTAATATTATCCGAACCCAGTTTATTGCCATTCTCGGTAACATCTCGATTGCCATTCCTACCGCAGCAGCGATTAGCCTACTTTGGCAATACGGAATGGATGAACCACTGCTAACACATGCCAAAGCAACCATAACTTTACATTCCCTTAATCCGTTTACCTCACTGGCCATTCCGCATGCTGCCATTGCCGGGGTTTGCCTATTTTTCTCGGGTTTGATTGCAGGTTATTTCGACAATATGGCGGTATACCGCAAAGTAGGTCCGCGTTTGAAAGCGCATGTCCATTTAAAAGTGTTACTCGGTCAAGAACGCTTAAATCATTTTGCTGCATATATTGAACGGAATTTAGGCGCCCTAGCCGGGAATTTCTTATTCGGGATCATGTTAGGCAGCATGGGAACGCTTGGTTTTATCTTGGGTCTTCCGCTAGATATTCGACATATTGCCTTTGCATCTGCCAACTTTATTCAAGGCTTGATCAATATTAATGGCAGTCCTGAAATTGGCTTGATTTTTGTATCTTTTTTAGGGGTATTGTTAATTGGCCTGACAAACTTATTTGTCAGTTTCAGCCTGACCATTATTGTGGCACTACGCGCACGCCGCGTGCGTTTTGAACAATGGAAACCGTTAGCCAAACTGGTGCTGACTCATTTCTTAACCCGTCCGAGTGACTTTTTTTGGCCACCGAAGGTTCCTCTTGAAGTGGAAGAATCTCCGCAATCGCAAAAATCTGCTTCTAAGTAATTGGTTATTTTTTATTTTACTTTACATTAAAAAATCGGTAAAAAAGAAATCAGCATAACTTACACATACTTGAAATAAAGTGTACTGATGAGTACACTTTAAATATTAATTAGTCAGGCTCCAATCGGCTAAGATAATAAAGGTTCCTTACATGCCGTACCTATTACTTTATGCAGGATTTTTCTTATTTATTTTCAGTGTATTAATGCTTTTTACTCCCTCACTTAACCCATTCGATTTAGTCATGGTTGAATGGATGAGTCAGCATCGTACAGTGCAATTAAATACGATATCTACCACACTTTCTGCTATAGGTGGTATGCCATTTGTGCTATTTTTAACCACAATCTGGTGTTTATACCAAGCATGGTATAAAAAATATACAAATGTTGTTTTTATAAGTTTAGGGCTTATAGGGAGCATTGCCACGGTTTGGCTGCTCAAATATATAATTTCAAGACCTCGCCCACCCGAAATTTATCACCTGGTTCAGAGCTATGGTGCTTCATTTCCCAGTGCACATAGTGTTTATGCCGCTACTTTGGGTTGTCTTGCTATTTATCTAAGTCTGGAACATCCAAAGCACCGACTGATTTGGCTATGTGCTTTTATATGGTTGTTGATCATGGGGATTTCAAGGATTTACCTTGGGGTACATTTTCCCTCTGATGTCTTGGCTGGTTGGAGCATAGGTTTTATTTGGATCACCCTACTTTATATGCTGTACGTCAAATTCAGTAGAGCGAAAACAAATTAATTTTTAGATAAAAATCTAATCGAGGTGGAACAATGATGTCTGCAAAGCTATGGGCTCCCGCCTTTACCGCTTGCGCATTAGCAACAAGTATTGCACTTGTTGGTTGTAGCAAAGATCCAAAGGATGCGCAGCAAGCTGCAGCAGCCCAAAAAATGCCACCGACTGAAGTCGGTGTCATTGTTGCTCAACCCCAGAGCGTAGAACAATCGGTGGAACTTTCAGGCCGGACCACAGCATTTGAAATTTCTGAAGTGCGCCCACAAACCAGTGGTGTCATTCAAAAACGTCTTTTCACTGAAGGCAGTTATGTTCGTGAAGGACAAGCCTTGTATGAAATTGACTCGCGCACCAATCGTGCTGGCGTGGATAGTGCTCGTGCAGCACTAAATCGTCAACAAGCCAACTTGAATGTATTACGCGTTAAAGAAGGACGTTATCGTCAACTTGTCGGCACCAATGCCATTTCAAAACAAGAATATGATGATATTGCTGCACAAGTAAAATTAGCTGAAGCAGATTTGGCGGCAACCCGGGCTGAACTTAAAAATGCCGAAATCAACCTCGGTTACTCAACTGTGCGTGCGCCAATTTCAGGTCAGACCAACCGTTCAACAGTTACAGTTGGTGCATTGGTTACGGGCAGTCAAGCCGATCCTTTAGTGACGATTCAACGTTTAGATCCAATCTATATCGACATTAACCAGTCAAGTGCTGAATTATTGCGTTTACGTCAACAATTGAGCAAAGGCAGTTTAGACAGCAGCAACAATACCAAAGTCAAACTTAAGCTTGAAGATGGTAGCGACTACCCTGTCGAAGGCCGCCTTGCTTTCTCTGATGCCAGTGTGAATCCGGAAACAGGTACCGTGACTTTACGTGCTGTATTCCCGAATCCGAATCATTTGCTGCTTCCGGGCATGTATGCCACTGCAAAGATTGTACAAGGTGTGATTCCAAATGCCATCTTGATTCCTCAAGCAGCGATTACCCGTACTCCAACTGGTCAAGCGATTGCCATGATTGTGAATGCTGAAGCTAAGGTTGAAACACGCCCTGTAGAAACTGCGGGTGTACAAGGTAAAGACTGGATCGTGACTTCTGGTTTAAAAACCGGTGAAAAAGTGATTGTTGATGGTGTTGCCAAGGTCAAAGAAGGTGCGGCCGTCGTTGCCAAGCCTTATCAACCAGCCGCCGCTCCTCAAGGTGCAGGTCAACCTGCAGCAGAAGCCAATAAAGCCGCTCAACCTGCGCAGCAAGCACAGCCAAAAACTGAACAAAAATCTACTTCAAATACATAAGGGGTAGACTAAATGGCTCACTTTTTTATTCATCGCCCGATCTTTGCATGGGTGATTGCATTGGTGATTATGCTGGCGGGTATTTTAACCATCAGCAAAATGCCGATCGCACAATATCCGACCATTGCTCCGCCAACGGTTAGCATTTCTGCAACATATCCAGGTGCATCTGCGGAAACTGTAGAAAATACAGTGACCCAAATCATCGAGCAGCAAATGAATGGCCTTGATGGTTTGCGCTATATTTCTTCAAATAGTGCCGGTAATGGTCAAGCATCCATTTCATTGAACTTTGAACAAGGGATCGATCCGGATATCGCTCAGGTTCAGGTACAGAACAAATTACAGTCGGCGACTGCGTTACTTCCTGAAGATGTACAGCGTCAGGGACTTCGAGTCACCAAGTCTGGTGCAAGCTTCTTGCAGGTATTAGCTTTCTATTCACCTAATGGCGAATTGACCGATGCCGACATTAAAGACTATGTGAACTCGAATATTTCTGAACCACTTAGCCGCGTTGCCGGTGTCGGTGAAGTTCAGGTCTTTGGTGGTTCATATGCAATGCGTATTTGGCTTGATCCTGCCAAACTAGCCAGCTACCAGCTTTCTCCAAGTGATGTCGTTGCTGCCTTACGTACCCAAAATGCGCAAGTTGCAGTGGGACAATTGGGTGGTGCTCCTGCTGTTGCAGGTCAAGTTTTAAATGCGACCGTAAATGCGCAAAGCTTATTACAAACAGTAGATCAGTTCCGCGGAATTTATCTAAAGAGTGCTGGAACTGGGGCGAAAGTCACTTTGGGTGATGTTGCCAAAGTTGAATTAGGCTCGGACAACTATCAGTTTACCTCTAAATTTAATGGCAAGCCTGCGGGTGGTGTAGCGATTAAACTGGCCACTGGTGCAAATGCATTAGATACAGCAACTGCTGTAGAAGAACGTTTAGTACAGTTACGTAAAAATTATCCAACTGGTTTAAAAGATCAGCTGGCGTTTGATACAACCCCATTTATCAAACTTTCAATTGAAAGTGTAGTTCACACTTTAATTGAAGCAATCATCCTTGTGTTCCTGGTAATGTTCCTGTTCTTGCAGAACTGGCGCGCAACCATTATTCCAACCATGGCAGTGCCTGTGGTGGTCTTGGGTACATTCGCGATTATCAACTTGTTTGGCTTCTCAATTAACACCCTCACGATGTTTGCCATGGTTCTTGCCATTGGTCTACTGGTCGATGATGCGATTGTAGTAGTCGAAAACGTTGAACGTATTATGGCGGAAGAACACCTGGAACCTGTTGAAGCGACTGAAAAGTCGATGAGTCAGATCTCGGGTGCACTGGTTGGTATTACCACAGTATTGTCTGCAGTATTCGTCCCAATGGCGTTCTTTAGCGGAACCACCGGGGTGATTTACCGCCAGTTCTCGATTACGCTGGTTACCGCAATGGTTCTGTCACTGATTGTGGCATTAACATTCACCCCCGCACTGTGTGCGACCTTATTAAAGCAGCATGATAAGAACAAAGAGCAAAGCAATGGTTTCTTTGCCCGCTTCTTCCGTGGGTTTAATAGTCGTTTCGACCGTATGGCGCAAGGCTATCAAAACTGGGTCGGAAAGCTGCTGATTCATAAAATCATTGCGGGTGCGATTTATACGGTAGTGATTGTCGGTCTATTGTTCTTGTTCAAGAGCCTGCCAAGTTCATTCTTACCGGATGAAGACCAAGGTGTGGTGATGACGCTGGTTCAGCTTCCACCAAATGCCACGCTTGACCGTACTGAAAAAGTTATTGATCAAATGACTGGCTTCTTTCTGGAAGGTGAAAAAGCCAATGTTGACTCGGTATTCAGTGTCGCTGGTTTCTCATTTACCGGGGTCGGTCAAAATGCCGGTCTTGCATTTATTAAACTGAAAGACTGGGAAGAACGTACCACTAAAGAATCTACTGTGGGTGCCATTATTCAACGTGGTATGGCGCTTAACGTGATTGCTAAAGATGCCTCTTATGTCATGCCTTTACAGCTTCCTGCAATGCCTGAACTGGGTGTTTCTGCAGGCTTTAACTTGATGTTGAAAGATGCTGCGGGTAATGGTCATGAGAAAATGCTGACTGCGCGTAACATGATCTTGGGTATGGCTGCACAAGATAAACGTCTTGCTGGTGTCCGTCCAAATGGTCAGGAAGATACGCCACAGTACAAGATCTATGTCGATAATGAAAAAGCCAGCGCTATGGGCGTCAGCATTGCAGAAATCAACAGCACCATGAGTATTGCATGGGGTGGTTCATATATTAATGACTTTATCGACCGTGGTCGTGTAAAGAAAGTTTATGTACAGGCCATTCCTGATGCACGAATGATGCCGGAAGATCTCAACAAATGGTATGTACGTAGTACCACAGGTCAAATGGTGCCGTTTTCATCCTTTGCGACCGGTGAATGGACTTATGGTTCACCACGTTTAGAGCGTTATAACGGTATTTCATCAGTCAACATTCAGGGTACGCCTGCTCCGGGTGTCAGCTCGGGTGATGCCATGGCTGCCATGGAAGAAATCATCGCCAAACTGCCTGAAATGGGTATGAACGGTTTTGACTATGAATGGACAGGTTTATCTTTGGAAGAACGTGAATCTGGCTCTCAGACCTTTGGGCTATACGCACTTTCAATGTTAATCGTGTTCCTGTGCCTTGCAGCACTATATGAGAGCTGGTCTATTCCATTCTCGGTTATGCTGGTAATTCCGTTGGGGATTGTGGGTGCAGTAGGTTTAACATTCTTAGGTATGGTGCTGCTGAAAGATCCAAACCTGTCGAATAATATTTACTTCCAGGTGGCGATTATTGCCGTGATTGGTTTGGCAGCAAAAAATGCGATCTTGATTGTAGAATTCGCCAAGGAACTGCAAGAAGATAAAGGCGAGCCTTTACTTGAAGCAACCCTTCATGCAGCAAAAATGCGTTTACGTCCAATTATCATGACTACCCTAGCCTTCGGTTTTGGTGTACTTCCTCTTGCCCTTTCTTCGGGTGCAGGAGCAGGCAGCCAGCACTCTGTCGGCTATGGTGTACTGGGCGGCGTAATCAGTTCGACTCTACTGGGTATTTTCTTTATTCCTGTGTTCTATGTCTGGATTCGAAGTATCTTTAAATTTAAACCTAAAAAACCAAATAATCAGGAGCAAACATCGTGATGCAAAAGGTATGGTCTGTTACAGGTCGTAGCATTGCGGTATCTGCACTTGCGCTTGCTTTGACAGCGTGTCAAAGCATGCGTGGGCCAGAGCCCGTCGCTCAAGCCAATATTCCAGAACAAGGTTATTTAACCAGCAACTCTGGTCCTTCTATTGCTGAACAGGGTTATAAGGACTTTTTTGCCGATCAGCGCCTATTACAGGTGCTCGATCTGGCATTAGCCAATAACCGTGATTTACGTACCTCGACATTAAATATTCAACGTGCGCAGCAACAGTATCAAATCACTCAAAACAATCAGCTTCCAACCATTGGTGCCAGCGGTAGTGTGCTGCGTCAAGATACGCTCAATACCAATGGTGCAATGACCAGTTACAATGTTGGTCTGGGCGTAACTGCCTATGAGCTGGATTTTTGGGGTCGTGTCCGTAGCTTAAAAGACAATGCTTTAGATACTTATCTAGCCACTTCAAGTGCACGTGATGCTACTCAAATTGCGCTTATAGGTCAGGTGGCTCAAGCCTGGTTGAACTATTCGTTTGCCAATGCAAATTTAAAACTTGCAGACCAAACCTTAAAAGCTCAACTTGAATCTTATAATCTCAACAAAAAACGTTTCGATGTTGGAATCGACAGTGAAGTTCCTGTTCGTCAGGCACAGATTTCTGTAGAAACTGCACGTAATGATGTTGCCAATTACAAGACTCAAATTGCGCAAGCACAAAATTTGCTTAACTTGCTTGTAGGTCAACAGGTTCCTGCAAACTTGTTACCAACTCAACGTGTGACACGTATTAGCAAAAGCAATGCCTTTAGTGCCGGTTTACCAAGTGACTTGCTAAATAACCGTCCTGATGTCCGTGCTGCCGAATATCAACTTTCTGCAGCGGGTGCCAATATTGCTGCAGCTAAAGCACGCTTGTTCCCGACCATCAGTTTGATGGGTAATGCAGGCTATGCTTCAACCAGCTTAAGTGACTTGTTTAAATCTGGTGGATTTGTCTGGTCAATTGGTCCAAGTATTGATCTTCCAATCTTCGATTGGGGCACACGCAAAGCCAATATCAAGATTTCAGAAACAGATCAGCAAATTGCATTATCTGACTATGAAAAATCGATTCAGTCCGCTTTCCGCGAAGTGAATGATGCTTTGGCTGTTCGCCAAAATATTGGTGACCGCTTGGCAGCACAACGCCGTTTAGTTGATGCTACTAATACCACCTACCGACTTTCTAATGCCCGCTTCCGCGCGGGTATTGACAGTTACTTGACGGTACTGGATGCGCAACGTGCGTCTTATGCTGCTGAACAAGGTTTATTGTTGCTTGAACAAGCCAACATGAATAACCAGGTGGAAGTCTACAAAACACTCGGTGGAGGTATTAAAGCCAACACGGGTGATGTCGTTCCACAAGCACCTTCTACGGCTGAACGTAAAGCTGAAAACAGCACGCAATAATATTGAAGCATTGTAAAAAAGCCTGCACTCTGCAGGCTTTTTTATTGCTTTTTAAAGCATGATTTCCTATCTTCACTACAACCTCCCTTATTTGAATACAAAAAAATGCTTTTAAGTAATTTAGAATCTGTTCCGGGACATACCATTATCCGTCAAATTGATGTGGTCTATGGCAGCACGGTGCGTAGCAAACACGTTGGACGCGATCTGCTGGCCGGCTTAAAAAATATAGTCGGCGGCGAACTGACAGCGTATACCGAATTGCTTGAAGAATCACGTCAGGAAGCCATGAGCCGCATGATTGAAAAAGCAGAATCAATGGGTGCGAACGCTGTAGTGGGTATCCGATTTTCGACCTCAAATATTGCTCAAGGGGCTTCTGAACTGTTTGTATATGGCACTGCGGTCGTGGTTGAAGCAAATGCACAACACTTACCTGATCCCTTCCCGACTCAAGGCTAAGCTATGGATGCCTTGATATTTAAAATTGTCATCTTTGTGATTTTATTTGCCATAGGCTGGGGCTTCGGTCGCCATACCGAAAGAAAGCATTTAAATGAACTGAAGCAACAAGAACTGCGGCTAGCCTATATCACTCTGGATAACAGTCGCTTTAAGACCTCACCTCATCACGGGCAATTGGTGAGTAGCAATGTAGTCATCTCACATGATTACTTCAAATATGTGATTGCCAATATTCAGAACTTTTTCGGTGGGCGTTTAACCAGTTATGAAAGTGTGGTTGAACGTGCTCGACGTGAAGCGATTGTGCGTTTAAAACTGGAAGCAGAAAAGATGGGCGCGTCTCATATTATGGGCCTGCGATTGAGTACCACTGAACTGGGCATGCAAGGCGGGATGGTGGAAGTATTTGCTTATGGAACGGCGATACAGAGTTAATAACTCTATTTGAATCCATTGCTCAGTATTGATATTCATCTACAAAACTTTTGGAAAATTAATACTGAGTTCCGTCAAATTTAAGGCTGAAGTTTTTCCGGGATAATTTAAAGTTTAGCTTTTTACAATTTCCCCGACTCCCTGTCCTTTTATGATGCTTTATTTAACTACATAACTGAATGTCTTGGTAGCGATTCGTTTTTTACTTTGCATCACTTTTTTATTTTGCATCATGTATACAGAATTCCTTTCATCCCTATCTGGATTAAGGATTGGCTAAAGCTGAGTTGTAAAATGAAAAAGAGCTTAAACATGCACTCCATAAGAAAAATCTGTTTTCATCATTAAAGTACATGCTCAACTCAAATTTGGCTTAAAGTAAGTCTGCCTAGCTTTAAGAAAACGGTTACTTCACCTTCATTTTACGGATCATTTTATAAAGTAGGGGTGGCGACAAACGCGAAACTAAAACGCCGAGTTTCTCTTTAGTACCACCAACGACAATATATTCTTCATCATTCAACAGAGACTTGACTACAGTTTTAGCAAATTCCTTAGGTTGCAAGCCATTTTCAATTGCTTCATCTTGATGACCTTGGGCTTTGCCTTCGCCATTTAAAGCGTTGAAAGACACATTGGTTTTGACAAAGCCGGGGAAAATAACCGAAACCCCCACCCCATCATTAGCCACTTCTGCTCTTAGGCTGTTTGCCCACATATGAATCGCGGCTTTTGCTGCTGAATAGCTTGCGCGGTATTGCGTACCCAATAAACCTGCAACACTGGATACAAAGGCAATTCGACCTGATTTTTGCTTTAAGAAGGTTGGCAGAACCGTTTTGGTCAGAAACACTTGAGAGAAGTAATCCACTTCCATAATTGCACGTTCAGTTTGCATGGTGGTATCGGCAATTAAGGCACGCTGACTGAGTCCAGCATTATTAATTAACCAGTCAATCCGTCCTTTCTCATTTAAAACCTGTTCATAAGCATGACGAACTTGAGTTTCATCAGTAATATCGGCACTGATACAAATATGTCGATCTGGACTAACTAAACTTTGACGAACATTTTCCAGTTCATCCATACGACGAGCGGTGAGTACAACCTGTGCACCCTGTAAGGCACATTCTTGTGCAAGTGCCTTACCCAAACCTGAAGATGCACCGGTAATCCATACCACCTTATTGTCTAAATTGTCCTGCTGCGCCATATTGCTGTCCCTCATGCTACTTATAGATTGATAATGTATTGATATCTTAATGAATTGATCTGTTATTAGTATTTTCCTCGTGATTTAAAAACATCAGAAAATGATCAAAATAACGATGCGTCAGTTGCGAATCGTAGTGGGTACCCAGCCTTTCTAAACGCTTATAACCCATCTGTGTAGTCAAATGAATCACGCCATTTAAGGTTTTATCGACCACCAAATTGAATTTTAATATGTTTTTAGGTTCACGAACCAGACTGGTCACCCCTTGATCGACCAACTGGGTAAATGCCTTTAAGCCTGGCGAAACATAATGGGTATTGCCCTGTTTCATTTGCTCTACACATTCCAGCAGCTCAACCACCAAGACATGATCGACGCTATAGGAAATATAATTTTGACCGTTTTTCTCATAGGCCTTATCTTTTAGATAATTTACCATCGGGACCAAGCGATCATTGCCAAAGAATGAAACCGACCAGGGCATATATTTACGTACGGTCTCTAAAATTTGTTGGACCATCTTTTCGGATTCTCGATCAGCCGAAGTCGATAACCGTGCAATTTCCCCAAACACCTGATCGACAATTTCACAGGAAATATCAGCCAAAACCTCGCCTAAAGGTTTGGCTAAACTCTGGCTTTCACCTTGGTTCAATTGCTGATGAATCTGCTGAAAGCGCTGATGGGTTTCCCGGGTTAATTTTAAAGAAATAAAATAGCTCATACCGATAATGTCCTTTTTAGAATTGTTCTGCGACCATTCGCGCTGTTTTTATTCAACTCTTATCATAAGATCTTATTCAGTGTATGCCAATTGCATAAAGTTTGCATTTGGCGAAGCTGCCTCATTCGGTAATTTTTTTGCTACAATAGTCCTAATTTTTCATTCACTTTTGATCTGTTCTGACTATGACTGATTCTGCGCAAAATATTGCTACGACATACGATCCTACCGAGATCGAGAAAAAATGGTACAAGACTTGGGAAGAAAACGGCTACTTTAAGCCGTCTGAAAAAGGCGACTCTTTCTGTATCATGATTCCGCCGCCAAACGTCACTGGTAACTTGCACATGGGTCATGGTTTTAACAATGCCATTATGGATGCCTTGACCCGTTATAACCGTATGTCAGGTAAAAATACCTTGTGGCAACCGGGAACGGACCATGCCGGTATCGCAACCCAAATGGTGGTTGAACGTCAATTGGCAGCACAAGAAATCAGCCGTCATGACTTGGGCCGTGAAAAGTTCATTGAAAAAGTATGGGAATGGAAAGAACAGTCTGGCGGTAACATTACCCGTCAAATCCGTCGCCTCGGTTCTTCTGTAGACTGGTCACGTGAACGCTTCACTATGGATGATGGTCTTTCCAACGCCGTAAAAGAAGTATTCGTACGTTTACATAAAGAAGGCCTGATTTACCGCGGTAAACGCCTGGTTAACTGGGATCCAAAATTACAGACTGCCCTGTCTGACCTAGAAGTTGAATCGATAGAAGAAAAAGGTTCACTCTGGCACTTTAAATATTTCTTTGAAGATAAAGACCTTCGCACCAAAGATGGCAATGACTTCCTTGTTGTAGCAACCACACGTCCTGAAACCTTGCTCGGTGACTCGGCTGTTGCGGTGCACCCTGAAGATGAACGTTATGCACATCTTGTCGGCAAGAACATTGTTCTGCCAATTTCAGGTCGTTTGGTTCCTGTGGTTGCGGACGAATATGTTGAAAAAGATTTCGGTACAGGCTGCGTAAAAATCACTCCTGCGCACGACTTCAATGACTATGAAGTGGGTAAACGTTGCAACTTGCCAATCATCAACATCTTCAACAAAAATGCGGAAGTGTTGGCTGAGTTTGAATACATTGCCAAAGCGGGTGAACAGATTTCTAAAACCATTGCTGCACCTGCAGACTATATTGGTTTAGAGCGTTTTGCTGCACGTAAAAAACTGGTTGAACAGGCTGAAGCGGAAGGCTGGTTAGAACAAATTCAACCGTACGACTTGAAAGCACCTCGCGGTGACCGTTCAGGCGTCATCGTTGAACCACTTTTAACAGACCAATGGTATGTGAAAATTGCACCGCTTGCTGAGCCTGCAATTAAAGCGGTTAAAGATGGCGACATCAAATTCGTGCCTGAGCAATACAGCAACATGTACATGGCCTGGATGAACAACATTCAAGACTGGTGTATTTCGCGTCAACTCTGGTGGGGTCACCGCATTCCGGCTTGGTACGATGTAGATGGCAACATTTATGTAGGTCGTTCTGAAGCGGAAGTGCGCGCGGAAAATGGCATTGCTGCGGATGTAGAACTGAATCAAGACGAAGACGTTTTGGATACCTGGTTCTCCTCTGGTTTGTGGACATTCTCAACTTTAGGTTGGACTGGCGATGCGAAAAAAGATGCTGAAAACTATTTCCTCAATACCTTCCATCCAACAGATGTATTGGTAACCGGTTTTGACATCATCTTCTTCTGGGTTGCCCGCATGATCATGATGACGATGCACTTCATGAAAAATGAAGATGGCACGCCACAAGTTCCGTTCAAAACTGTGTATGTACATGGTTTGGTACGTGATGGCGAAGGTCAGAAAATGTCTAAATCTAAAGGTAACGTGCTTGATCCTTTAGACCTGATTGACGGTGTAGATCTAGAAACTCTGGTACAAAAACGTACTACAGGATTGATGAACCCGAAACAGGCGGCGAAGATTGAAAAATCAACCCGTAAAGAATTCCCGGAAGGCATTCAGGCTTACGGTACGGACGCCGTTCGTTTCACTTTCTGTGCGCTTGCCAACACCGGCCGTGACATCAAGTTCGACATGAAACGTGTTGAAGGCTACCGTAACTTCTGTAACAAAATCTGGAACGGTACACGTTTCGTTCTGATGAATGTGGAAGGTCAAACTGTAGGTCAAACTGCACGTCCAGATCTTTGGGAATTGCCTGAACAATGGATCGTGAGCCGCCTGCAAAAAGCGGAACTTGCAGTTCAACAAGCTTTTGCAACCTATCGTTTAGACTTGGCTGCACAAGCGATTTACGAGTTCATCTGGAATGAATACTGTGACTGGTATGTCGAGCTGACGAAGCCTGTTCTGAATGATGAAAATGTGTCTGAAGAGCGTAAAGCAGAAGTTCGTCGTGTACTTCTTGCGGTAATGGAAGCTTCTTTACGTCTTGCGCATCCAATCATGCCGTATTTGACTGAAGAAATTTGGCAAACCCTTGCGCCAATGATTGGTCTAGGCGGTGAAACCATTATGACTGCGGCTTATCCTGTTGCGGATCAAGCGCTCGTCAATGACCAAGCTGAAGCAGATATGCAATGGCTACAAGGTTTGATTGGTGCGGTACGTAACATCCGTGGTGAAATGGGCTTAGGTAATGCACGTTTACTTCCAGTGTTGATGCAAAACATTACTGATGCTGAAGTTGCGCAAATTTCACGTATCGAACCTTTGTTTAAAGCATTGGCGAAAGTAGAAAGCATTACTTACTTGGCAGATGGCGAACAACCAGCATTGTCTTCTTCATCGGTAGTTGGTCATGCATCTGTATTCGTTCCAATGAAGGGCTTAATTGATCCAAAAGCAGAGCTTGGTCGTTTGCAGAAAGACTTTGATAAAGTTCAAAAGCAGCATGACCAAATTGCAGGAAAACTTGCAAACGAAGGTTTCGTTGCAAAAGCACCTGCTGCGGTTGTTGAAGGCGAAAAAGTGAAATTGGCTGAATTTGCTGACCAGTTAGTGAAGATTCAAGCGAATATGGATCAGATTGCGGCGCTGTAATTGTTGGCAATTTAATCTAATTCAATGTATAAAGGGCTGATTATTCAGCCCTTTATACTTATCATGCACTTAAAAATTGAAAATTTAAAACATATCAAATCACTCGAATTTACTATTCCAAGCCAAGGGGTTTGGCTTTTGACTGGTTTAAATGGCTCGGGAAAAACATCACTTCTAGCCGCAATATATCGTATGAAAGAACGCTCAGCCTTTCAAAAATATTATAAAACTAGTTCATTAGACTATTATGACTCATTCCAAGACTCTAAAATTACCTACCATATAAATAACAGTTCAGTTACTTACAAATATGGTAGTGAACGATGGAGACCAACACCCAACAATCAAAGTAACTTATTTGATGAAGTAAGTTTTCCTGAAATAAGATTTATTGAAGTAAATGCAAAAAGAGTTGAACCGTCATTACATGATCTACAAAATCGACCTAGACCTGTTGCAGTTAGAAATGAAACTGTTCAATTTATGAAAGAAGTTTTAGATAATAATAAATGGGATAACTTAAAATATATCAACTACCAACGAGGGGTTGGAAACAAAGCCTATGTAATTCCCTATCAAAAAAATGGAAGAACTTATTACTTTTCAGAAAAGAATTTTAGCTTGGGTGAATTATGTATTTTAAGATTAGCATGTGCTTTAGAAGAAATACAAAATAATAGCCTAGTATTAATCGATGAAATTGAAATTGCATTACATCCTAAAGCTCAAAGAAAGCTCTCATCAAAGCTCCAAGATATTGCTCAGATTAAAAATTTAACTATAATTTTTTCAACTCACTCATCAACTTTAATTAAAAGCATTGATAGAAAAAAATTACTTTTTCTTCAGCAAGAAGGTAATACAAAAAAATTTAAAACTATTAGTAATGTTTATCCTGCACAAGTCTTAGGGGAAATTGCTTATGATGAAGAATTAGATATGGATTTTTTATTCTTTGTTGAAGATGATGAAGGTAAACTATTATTAATGCAAATTATTGAAAAATATAAATCTATTAGAAATTTAGGCATTAATAATTTTAGACCATCATACAAAGTAATTCCCATTGGCGGATTTCAACAAGTTATGGATGTACTAGCTTCTAGTTCACAGATTTTTAGACCGAATATTGTGCGTAAGGCTTTTCTTGACCACGATGTTTATACTGAAACTCTAGCTGACCTAAATCAAGCACACATCATTGCAACCTATAATAGTAACCAAGCAAATATTAATTTTTTACCCTGCACCCCTGAAAAGGGAATAATTGATTCAATAGAATCAGATCCCAACTTATGTACTCAAATCAATTCAGCTTTTAGTGGTTCAAATTTACATATCCAAATGTTCATTACTGATCAAACTTACTTAAATGAGCAATCGCCTAAACCAAGAAAACAAGCTAAAAAACGTTATGATTGTCTAATTAATCATATTCAGCAAACTACTGGCGAAGATGCTATTTCAATTAAGAAAGCACTTTATAAACTTTACACCGAAAAACAGTATCCACAAGATGGACTTTTACTTGGATACCTCAACCCAATTTTCAATACATAACTTTAAAAACTTTTAATTTTAGAAACACTCTCCCGTAGGGAGAGTGTGCATCCTTTATCAACTACCTTGTCATTCGATACACAGTAAAGTTCCCTCTCCTTTCAGGAGAGGGTCAGGGAGAGGTGCCTTTAAAATTATAAAGCCCCATGCTCCAACAACATCTCCAAACCTTTCACCCGACTCATATATTTAAGCCGTTCCTTTTCCCATTTCAGTTGCTGTTTAATGGCTGCAGTGTCGGCATCAATTTGCTTATACAAATCAGCGATCTGAACCTTTCCTTTGGACTTTTGCACGGCAATTTTGGCATTCTCTGACCAAACCAGTGAATCAATAATGTCATCTATTTGGCTATCGAGCTGCTGACTTTGTGCATCAAGGGCCAATTTATAAAACTTGATTTGATCTGTAGTTAAACTTTTTTGTGTTGTCCCTCTATTCTGCTCAATCTGTATTTGCAGTTTCAGCAAATAAAATAAATCCTGCTTCTCGTAAGCTGCGTTGGCGTGTTGCAACATTTCAGTTTTTTCAAGTTTCTTAGTTTCGTCTTGTTCACGGTCAGGGTGAATCACCGTAGCAATTTTCAAGTACACAGTTTTCAACGACTGCTCTGCCATTTTCGCTGCTTGCTCGCGCTTCTCTTGTTGTTTTTTAAGTTTGGCTTGTTCACGTTGCTGTTCGTGCTTTGTATTGTCCCAATCACCGAAGGGATCAAATGCTGTTTCATCTGCATCTGATTCAGCGCTTTCAAACCCGGAATCTGTTTCAGCTAAAGGCTTTTTCTTGGCTTTTTTCGCGTTTGTATGTTCTGCATATTGCTGGTAGAAGGTATCAATTTCTTCGACTGTATTGGCTTGTTGCGCTGACAAGGCTTTTGAGTCTTTTAAATAAGCTGCAAGGTGTTGGATTTTTTCATCAAGCAGCATGACTTCAGCTTTTGAAAATTCACCGCCATGTAAGTATTTCCACAATTGCTCAAGCTGCTGAAACAACACAATGTGTAATTCGTTATAAACAGGCACAAGGGTTTGACGTGCATATTGCTGAATGTCATTTTGAGCTTTTTCCCAAGCCGCCAAGTCTATTTTTTGCTGTTCAATTTTTTCAATCAGACGATTCAGTTTTTTCTGTTGTGGTGAAAGCTCTGTATCTGGCTGAACGGTGGTTTTTAAATTGAAAGACATAGGGAAGAAAAGAGCAAAAGAAAAACTATAGCAATATTCCTGACCCAATGACAGATAACAGCAAGTAATCTAAAGCGAGGTAAGAGTTAAAAAGGCCCATTTAATTATGGGATGATTCATTTTTTATTTTTTAATACTGGTTATTTTAAGTTCAGTAAGTTACTAAAATACTGGCAGTTCTTTACCGAATTATAAACATACACCCTGCTCTACTCGGGCATAGTATAAAAAGAATGATGAACCAATAACAGGAAGGAACAACATACATGGATTGGGCCAGTATCTTTATTCATGACACTACATGGACATTTGCCGCAGAGATCACCATACGTGTGGTGCTTATGTTTAGCATGATCATGATCTTTTTGCGCCTAACCGGTAAACGCGGTATTCGGCAACTGTCCATTTTTGAGCTGGCCATTATTTTATCACTCGGTTCCATTGCCGGTGACCCGATGTTCACCGAGGACCTACCACTGATTCAAGCCCTGCTGATCATGAGTATTGTGATCATACTTTACCGCCTGACCACTTGGCTGATGATGAAATACCAGCCTTTTGAAGACTTGATTGAAGGAACATCGCTGTATATTGTGGAAGATGGCATGCTGATTCTGGACAAGATTAAACGCGGAAAAATGTCGCATGATGAATTCTTTGCTGAAATGCGTCAGCAAGGCATCGAACATTTGGGTCAGGTACGTGTCGGCTTGCTGGAAACCGACGGCGAATTTAGTATTTTGTTGTTCAAACCTGAGGAAGTACGTTATGGTCTACCCCTTTTTCCTAAAAAATATAAGGAAGTCAAGCAGGTAGAATCAGAAACCTATTATGCCTGTATGTACTGCGGTTATGTCGATTATATTTCCAAGCCCGATCAGCAATGTTCACGTTGCCAATGCTGCCGCTGGGCCAAAGCCATGAATGATCAAATGATAAGATAAAATAGTATAAAAACTAAATACTTTTGTCTTTTGCTCAAATGAAGCCCTGTTAAACTTTAGTCGTGAGTCTGAAAATCAGACTCAATCTGGCATGTTTTCTGCTGCAGTTAAAGTCACGTGCTATACAGCTTTTGACCTAAAAACTGGTTATTTCCTCAATATTTATCATTAACAAATTCTGCCAAAATTTTGCTTGAGCAATGGTTCGAAACTCGCTTAAGATGAAATCTGATGTATTTATATATACATAGAAAAAAAACATCTTATGCATAAAAACTGGTGGCGTTCCACCAACAAGTTCGCACTTGATGATAATGAAATAAAAAAGGAGTTTTATAGATGACACATAAACGCAGCGTAACGTCCGTACTTTGTGCAAGTGCACTGATGCTTGGCCTAAGTGCCTGTAGTGATAATAAGGCTCCAGCAGCGGGCGAAAAGGCGGCGGGAACCAGTACCGATGCTGCCACTTCAGGTACCCTCGATAAAATCAAAAAATCTGGCACCATTGTGCTGGGCTATCGCGATTCTTCCATTCCTTTTTCTTACATTGCAGACAACCCGAATCAGCCGGTCGGTTATGCACATGACCTGCAATTACAAGTTGTAGATGCAGTGAAGAAAAAGTTAAATATGCCGGACTTGAAAATTCGCTATAACCTGGTCACCAGCCAAAACCGTATTCCTTTGGTTTCAAATGGCACGGTCGATTTAGAATGTGGCTCAACCACCAACAACAAGGAACGCCAGCAACAAGTCGATTTTTCTGTCGGTTTCTTTGAAGTCGGTTCCCGTCTGCTTACTGCCAAAAATTCTGGAGTGAAAGATTTTACGGATCTAAAAGGCAAAAAACTGGTAACGACCGCAGGAACAACCTCTGAGCGTTATATCCGTCAGCATCAGCAGGAGCTTGGGATTGGGGAAATTATTTCTGCCAAAGACCATGCTGAATCATTCTTGATGCTACAAAACGGACGTGCTGCTGCCTTTATGATGGATGACATCCTACTTGCCGGTGAAAAATCTAAAGCCGCTGATCCAAATAAGTGGGAAATTGTCGGTACAGCCCCAATTCACGAAATTTATGGCTGTATGCTGCGTAAAGGTGACACCGGTTTTAAACAAGTGGTCGATGATGCGATTAAAGCCACGTATAGTTCTGGTGAAATCAACAAAATGTACGAAAAATGGTTCCAGCAGCCGATTCCACCAAAAAATATTAATCTAAACTTCAAAATGTCAGATCAGCTTAAAGCGTTAATTGCTACACCGCACGATCGCGATCAATAAACTTTAAAACAACATACTTTCAAGATCAGGTAAACATGGATTTTTACCTGATTCTTCGGTGGAGTCACTATGAATTATAGTTGGAATTGGAGTGTTTTGTGGCAATCCACAGGGGTCGGTGACAGTACCTATTTGCAATGGGTTTTAGTGGGTCTGGGCTGGTTGTTGGTGATTGCCCTTGTGGCATGGAGCATTGCCATGGTTTTGGGCAGTATTCTGGGCATCATGCGGACCTTGCCGAATAAAACTGCACGCGCCATTGGTACAGGCTATGTCACTATTTTCCGAAATATACCGTTGCTGATTCAATTATTTATCTGGTTTTATGTGGTTCCCAACTTTTTACCCTCAGTCATTCGCGACTGGTGGATCAATGACCTGGGTGCCAACACCACCGCCCTGATTTCAGCCAGTGTCGGTTTGGGTTTATTCACCGCTGCACGGGTCTGTGAACAGGTACGCACAGGCATTGAAGCCTTGCCGGTCGGCCAGGTGAATGCCGGCTATGCCATGGGTTTTAGTACTGCTCAGCTCTATCGCTATGTAATTTTACCACAGTCCTTTCGTACCATTTTGCCACCGCTCAGTTCAGAACTGACCAACTGTGTAAAAAATACTTCCGTTGCTTCACTGGTGGGAGTTGCAGAAATTATTTCCCAAATGAAAACCATCAGTGAATACACGCAAAATACCATTGAAATTTACACCATTGTGACCGTGATTTTCATTGTGATTAACGTGTGTTTAATCTCTGCGATGACCCTGCTGGAAAAACGATTATATGTACCCGGTTTAATTGCAGGAGGTAAATAATGGAATGGCTCTCTGCATTTTTAAATGACTTACAACTGTCTGGTCCTGCCTTATGGCATGGCTTTAGTATCACTTTAAAAGTGGTCTGTATTGCAACCGTCGGTGGTATTCTGATTGGCACCATTTTGGCTTTAATGCGTCTATCTTCCATTAAAGTGTTGAACTGGATTGCACAAGGCTACGTAAACCTGTTTCGTTCCATTCCCTTACTGCTGGTATTGATGTGGTTCTACTTCGCGGTGCCTTTTATTTATACCGCAGTTACGGGAAATTACCTGACCATTGATACCGCATTGGTCTCCAGCATTGTTGCCTTTATGCTATTTGAAGCAGCTTATTTTTCTGAAATTGTGCGTGCCGGCATTCAGTCGATTCCGCGCGGACAATCCGCTGCAGCTTCGGCTTTAGGCATGAGTTATGGGCAATCCATGCGACTCATTATCTTGCCGCAAGCCTTTCGTAAAATGACGCCTTTGCTACTACAACAAACCATTATCTTATTTCAGGATTCAACCATGGTCTATGCCATCGGTTTACTGGACTTTTTCAGAACCAACTATGTTCGTGGTGACCTGATGTCATTGCTGACCCAGTACATTTTATTTGCAGGGCTGGTATATTTCACCATTAGTCTTTTGGCCACGTATGCTGTTAAAAAATTACAAAGAAGGTTACACGTATGAATGATAACAAAGTGATGATCGACATTCAGAACGTGAGTAAATGGTACGATAAATTTCAGGTACTCACAGATTGTACGACGCAAATTCGTCAAGGTGAAGTGGTGGTGGTCTGTGGTCCTTCGGGTTCGGGGAAATCGACCCTGATTAAAACGGTGAATGGTCTGGAAGCCTTTCAGCAAGGCAATATTATGGTCGATGGTATTTCGATTAAAGACCCGAAAACCAATTTAAACCTATTGCGCAGTCGTGTCGGTATGGTGTTTCAGCATTTTGAGTTATTTCCACATTTAACCATTACTGAAAATTTAACCATTGCCCAGATTAAAGTTTTGGGGCGTTCTGAAGCAGAAGCCAAGAAAAAGGGATTGGCTTATCTGGACCGTGTTGGACTCAGCGCTCAGGCCGATAAATTTCCTGCACAACTTTCCGGTGGACAGCAACAACGGGTTGCCATTGCCCGTGCCTTGAGTATGGATCCAATTGCCATGCTGTTTGATGAGCCGACTTCCGCACTTGATCCTGAAATGATTACCGAAGTTTTAGATGTGATGGTAGGACTGGCCAAAGAAGGCATGACCATGATGTGTGTCACGCATGAAATGGGCTTTGCACGTCAGGTGGCTAACCGGGTAATCTTTATGGATCAGGGGAAAATTGTAGAAGACTGTACTAAAGATGAATTCTTTAATACCCAGCGTGGCGAACGCGCTCAGCAGTTCCTGGATAAAATTTTGCATTAAACCTGAACGTATTTAAAAAGCAGATCTTAAGATCTGCTTTTTTTATGGGAAAAAATTATTCAAGCACCAAGCGTGCATTGGCCGGCTGTACAGGACGATTATTCGGATGTTCTAGCAAACTTGAAAATGCCTTGATTTGCTGTTTTGACGCTTGTTGAATATCTTTAAGCACAATCCAGCGTACACCTTCAGAACACGGTGGCGTGGTGAGCGAACCATTAAAACGATAATAATCTAATTTTTCAGGTAGGAAAGCAGCAGCTAAATCTTGATGTTTCAGCTGTACGGCATTGCCTGCTTTTTTCGGCAATTCTTTCCAAAGTTGTTTCAGTTTTTTATTTTCCTGACCCTCATCAAACATCACAGCTACTACTGCCAACTCGCCTTGTTCTGTGGCATGCACCAAATGCATCTCCATCGCAAAACTTTTTCCCTTAATGGTATTTTCGCTTGGACTGTGTAAATGGAATTGTTTGAGATGAAAGAACTTATGATCCAATTCCAGGGTATTGCCCTCGGCAAAATTAATTTGCACAGTCCGGTTATTATTAATAATCGTATCTGCTTTCGAGCTGTAATTTAATTTTAAAGCAGGCAGTTTTGCTGAGATGGTTTGATCAATATTAATCGGTGCTTGATTCAGCCCTTCGCAGGCTTGATATTCAGATTTAATCTTGCTCCATTGCGCTGGTGCAGTCTGTTGTGCATAACTCCAGTCAAACTGACTGCCCTCTGCTGCAAATGAATAATTAAAACTTACCAGTGCCACTACCGCAAGCATACTCCGCTTCATCTTTAAGACCTAAAATATAATATAAAATGAGCACTTATCTTCCAAGGTTGCAACTGGGATATCAAAACTAAAGCTACCAATTCATTATAGGTTTTGTATCCAATATTAATTAATCATTCACTCGATTTAGAGTTAAAAATTAAGCTCAATTCATTTTTATTTGTAGCTTCGGCTCCTTGCACTTGAATTCCGAATAACAACGATTTTTTTACACTGCCCCATAATTGATTGTAAAAGCATCTAAAATCGCTTCATCAAAATGCATATTACTATTTTACCTTTAAATTATTTTTAATATTTTAGATTAATAGCCTTTGCCACTATTCAGTGCCATGAATTCAAAGCTAAAAACCAGAAAAAATCAAAATAAAAAATTAATCTAATTATCATATATTTATTTATAATTTTAGAATAAAAAAGCGCACCATAATGAAACAAATATTGTTTATTAAAGCAACACTCTGCTTTATATCGAGTCTTGATCATTTTTTTGCATCAATGATCAAAATTTCCCTCTTTCAAACATCTTTCTCAAATCCTAGGCCTCGATATACTGATCTTCTTTTTGTGAAAAACAGCACTAAAATGGGGCCAAAATATGCAAAATATAGATTTACTCTTTCTCCTCCTTGGTGCGGTTTTAGTTTTAGCCATGCATGCAGGTTTTGCATTTTTGGAGTTGGGTACAGTCCGACATAAAAACCAGGTCAATGCGCTGAGTAAAATTCTGACTGATTTCTCCATTTCAGCTATCGCCTATTTTTTTGTTGGCTACTATATTGCGTATGGACAGCATTTTTTCCATATTGGCACGACCTTAGCTGCGGATCATGGCTATAACCTGATGCGCTGTTTCTTTCTGCTGACCTTCGCTGCGGCTATTCCTGCCATTATTTCTGGCGGTATTGCCGAACGTGCCAAAATGCGTTCCCAAGCGATTGCGACCTTATTATTGGTCGCCTTGATCTATCCTTTCTTTGAAGGCATTGCATGGAATGGTAATTTAGGACTGCAAAAATGGTTAGCAAGCACATTTGGTGCAAGTTTTCATGACTTTGCCGGTTCTGTGGTGGTGCATGCCATGGGCGGATGGATTGCTTTAGTGGCGGTGCTTTTACTTGGTGCGCGTTATGGACGTTATAAAAAAGATGGCCGAGTGAGTGCACATCCTCCTTCTTCCATTCCGTTTCTGGCTTTAGGTTCCTGGATCTTAATCGTGGGCTGGTTTGGTTTTAACGTGATGAGCGCACAACGTCTGGATGCCATTTCAGGACTGGTGGCAATTAACTCACTCATGGCGATGGTCGGTGGAACTCTGGCTGCCAACTTTATGGGTAAAAATGACCCGGGTTTTTTACACAATGGTCCTTTGGCGGGCTTAGTGGCCATCTGTGCAGGTTCTGATGTGGTGCACCCGGTCGGAGCACTTATTATTGGAGCAGTTGCAGGGGTGATTTTCGTGAAACTCTTTACCTATACCCAAAACAAACTTAAAATCGATGACGTCTTGGGGGTTTGGCCATTGCACGGCGTATGCGGCACATTTGGTGGCTTAGCCGTAGGTATTTTCGGACAACAATGGTTAGGCGGCCTAGGCAACGTTTCCATGATTTCGCAAATGATTGGTACATTCCTCGCAATCTCGATTGCACTTACTGGTGGCTTTCTGGTTTACGGTGCCCTTAAAATCACCATGGGTATCCGCTTATCCCAAGAAGATGAATTTCGTGGTGCGGACTTATCAATTCACAAGATTTCAGCCAACTCAGAAGACGCCCTATTTTAAGGCTTAAATTTTAAACCTGATTTTTGAAACTTAATGACGATTTTCAGCGCGACTCGAAAGGGTCGCTTTTTTTATCTGTATAAATGTTATTTCTATTTCTGAAAATAGATAAGGGATAATGAACCTTATAAATATTGCTTAATTTCAGCTAAATTTTGAATTGTATTGATGGGTTTATGCGCTCCGGTCTTATGAAAACCCTGCAGCCATAAAGCCTTCATACCGGCTTGAGTTGCGCCTTGTATATCATTGACGGGATGATCGCCAATAAAAAGACAATTTTCCGGGACAATATTTAATTGACGGCTGGTATGCAGAAAAATTTCAGGATTCGGTTTGCTGATACCGACCAGTTCAGAACTGATAATTTCATCGAAATAATGGCTAAAACCCAAGCCTTGCAGAATGGTTAAACGGGTGGCATGTCCACCATTGGAAATGACTGCCAGTTTATAACCCTGCTGTTTTAACTCTGCTAATAAGCTATTCGCACCTGGCATGGCAACCGCAGATAACCCAAATTGCTGAAACCAGAACTGAGTGAGTTCATCCAAGTCCGGCAGACTGCTCCACGTCAGTTCTTGTTGCAGCGCATATCCCACGGAAGCTGCAATACTCGGATGGGTGAGCAACTCTTTTTTAGGATAACCCCCATTATCAATACGGCGAATAATTGACGGGATTTGACTAATCTGATCATGCTGTAATTGCTGCTGATATGTATGAGCCAAATGTTGGCTATACGCCAAGATACTTTGATCACGATGGGTTAAGGTATTATCCAGATCAAATAAAACAGCACGAATCGTCATTTTAATACCTCACAAATCTTGTGGACTAATGTAGCACCGAAGACGTGCCTGCTTAAGCTGTTTCTTTGATAGGTTTATTACGATTCAGCACAAGGTTATTGTCCATCCGCACATAACTTTCTAGGTGACTAGAGCATCTCTGCCGCCATTACTTAAGTCTAGATTAAGTTTTTGTTGCTGTAATAGCACAAATAAAATTAATCGATCTTTTTTATGCACGACAAGCAACGCTTCATCCTTTATCAAGGCTGCTTCCTGGTCATTAGTTTTTGCATGCTTTGGGTGTTTTTTCCTATCGGTGGATCACTCGATCTTGCACTGATTCATCCTTGGGTAAGTGAATCTGGACAATTCTTGCTGCGAGATAACTGGTATTTAGCCGAACTGAATCACCGTTATGTCAAAGATCTGATCATTTTGGTCTATGTCATTTTTTTTATCATGTGGCTGGCGTCTTTTAAAGTTGAAAAGTTAAGACCGGTACGCTGGAGCTATGGCTATTTTTTCGGCATGGTCATACTATCGACCTCCATCATTGGACTGTTAAAATCTCAATCCGCCCATGCCTGTCCTTGGAATATCACAATACCTACATCTCAAGGCTTCTTTTGGGATTTTTCAGCCACTAAAGGGCATTGTTTCCCGGGTGGGCATGCGTCTACAGGTTTTGCGCTTATGGCAGGTTATGCTGTATTTCGCCTATCCAATAAAAAGCGCGCGTACTTTTTTCTGGTCTCGGGGTGTATTTTAGGTTTTGCCATGGGTTGGGCCCAGATGATGCGTGGAGCGCATTTTCTCAGTCATAATCTGTGGACAGCATGGGTTATCTGGCTGGTTAATGTGGTTTTTTACTTTTTCAATTACAAGCATTTTACCACCACTCACTCATCTCAAGAATAATGGTTCTTTAAATCTGCTTGAACAGCGGCAATTGCACATTCACTTGTAAGCCACCCAGACTGGCACTCGTTGAGAAAGAAATATGGCCTCCTAACCGTTCCGTGGCTTTATCGACAATAGAAAGCCCTAAACCACTACCCATTTCTAAATGATGATGAACCCGATAGAAACGTTTCAGAATTTGCTGGTGTAGCTCAGGGGCTATCCCCGGGCCACTATCTTCGACTTGAACCATGGCGAAACCGTCTTGTTCAAATACAGAAACGTTAATCACGCCTTGATTCGGCGTGTATTTAATCGCGTTATCAACCAGGTTAAAAATAATCGAATGCACAGCAGATTCCTGGCTATTTAGCAGGATTTCTTCCTGACGTTCCATCCCTAAATCAATTTCTTTTTGCATCGCTAAATGAATCAACTGCTCCACACAATTTGCCGCGACCTGATTGAGTAAAAACTGCTGTTTGCTTTCCAGCTCCAGCATCGAAGCGTCTTGTTTTGCCAGATTGAGTAACTGGCTAACCAAATGTTGAATGCGGATTAATCCTTTACTCAAATTCTGTAAATCACGATCTTCTGGAAATTGTTTTAACAGAATTTGCATTTGTAAATTTAGTGCAGTGATGGGGGTGCGTAACTCATGTGCAGCATCGGCAATAAACTGTCGCTGTTCCTGTTGCGAATGTAAAATACGCTCAAACAAATGATTCATTTCGGTAATGGTAGGCTCGATTTCCACAGGATAATCATTGAGTTGTATTGCACTTAGCTCGTCTGAATCACGCTGTGCCAATTCCGCTTTAAAATCATCGAGTGGTTGTAAACTGCGACTAATAATCCAGCTTAATCCCCAAATCACAAAAGGCATAAACAGCAAATAAGGAATAAACATGTTTCCAGCAAGCTCGAGTGCTAAACGCTGCCGTGTCGATTGCTGCTGGCTGACCTGAACCTGATAATGTTCTAAAGGTAAAACATAAGTATGCCAAATGTCTTGTGCGGTTTTGTGGGTATAAAATCCTGCTTTATGAACAGGATGGATCAACAAATTTAAAGCATGACTTTTATGTTCTTCACTTGCATAAGACCACACATCAACAAACAAATCTTCTTCGTGATAATGCTTGGATGGATCAAACTGGCTTTTAACTGGTTCAGGATCATGAGCCGCGACGCGTTCTGCCAAATTTTGCATCTGCGCATCTAAAACTTCATTAATTTCTTGTAGCGCAATCTGATAAGCAGAAAAAATCAGCAGGCAACCCAAGGCAATACTAAAAACAGAAATATAAATAATCAGGCGTTTTCTTAATGAATACTGTGACTGCACCAAATGCTAACCTTATAGTTGTCCGAGTCGATAGCCTAAACCACGAATGGTGCGAATGAAATCTTTGCCCAGTTTGGCACGCAAATGATGCACATAGACCTCAATAGTATTACTGCTTACTTCGCTATCCAGATCATATAACTTATCTTCTAAATTGGCTTTAGAAAAAATCTTGTTCGGATGACTGACCAAAGGAGTTAAAATCGCCCACTCACGATTGGAGAGATCAATATATTGCCCTTTGAACTTGGCAATATGCTGCTCGACATCCAAGACCAAATCACCATAACTTAAAATTTTCAGACTGTCTTGCAGTGCCGATTCTGCACCACTACGGCGTAACAAAGCGTGAATACGCGCCAACAATTCATCAAACTCATAGGGCTTGATCAAGTAGTCATCTGCACCATTATTCAATCCGTCCACACGGTTTTGCAACTGGTCACGTGCGGAAATAATCAGTACCGGCAAAGCCGGCCACTGCTGACGAATCTGTTTTAAAACTTGCATACCGTCCATCATCGGTAAGCCAAGGTCGAGCAAAACAATATCAAACTTTTCCTGGGCCAGTTTTTTTAAACCATCAATCCCATTGTTGACCCATTCCACATCAAATTGCTGATATTTCAACAACGTCATGCTGGATTCAGCAATCATAAAATCATCTTCAATCATTAATATTTTAGTCATGCCTTAAACTCACACTTTCTTTTTTGATTCACATTGCTGCAGCATATTATTCTGTTCATCAATAACTTGGGTTTTAACATCCAACAAACTGAGCAGACTTGGGAACAAGTTATCTTGGCTCAATTCTTTGCTTTTTTGCTTGGCTAAGCAAGCGATTTGTGCAGAATTGTGCTGAGTCCATTCCGGTGAAAACCACATCAGCATTGGAATATGAGTTTGTTGCGTTGGTGCAATGGCATACGGTGAGCCATGTAGATATAAACCATGTTCCCCTGTCGATTCACCATGATCAGATAAATACCAGAAGCCAGTTTGATGAGAGCTATTGCCTTTTAACACCTGAATGAGCGAGCTTAAAACATGGTCTGTATAGACAATCGAATTATCATAACTGTTCAATAATTCTGTACTACTACAGCCTTGAATCGCATTGGTATTACAGCTGGGTTTAAACGGTTGGAATTTTTGTGTTGAACGCTGGTAATAAGCAGGTCCATGACTTCCCATTTGATGTATAACAATTAAACGTGGGGTTTTGTCAGCTTCAGGAATCGCTGCAAGATAAGCTTTTAAGCTATCCACCAAAATTTCATCATAACAATCACCATCTTTGGCACACCATTTGTCTTTTAACTGTTGTGGAATTTGATACTGTTCCACTCGATTACACGTCCCTTTACAACCTGAATTGTTGTCTATCCAGGTGACTTTGTAACCTGCTCGCTGTGCAATATCGAGTAGCCCTTCACGGTGACTGGCAAGTTGTGCATCATAATCTGAACGAGGCATCCCGGAGAACATACAAGGTACTGAAACTGCTGTTGCCGTACCGCATGAACTGACCTGATTAAAATTAATGATATCCAGTTTAGAGAGTTCAGGATTGGTATTTTTAGCATAACCATTTAAAGAAAAACTTTCTGCACGTGCCGTTTCACCGACCACCAAGACCATCAATTTCGGTTTATGCTGTTTACTTACCGGGTCAATCAAATGGGCATCATCACCATAAGTCACTAAAGGCAAATTCTGCGCAGGTTTAGATTTATGATAATAAGAAAGTGTTGATGAGATGGTATTTTGTGGAGAAATCATGCCTTTTAAATCACGATGTTCACGAAAGATTGCTGCATAATCCACATAGAACAGAAATAACAACCCGCCTACCAATAATAATGAAACGATGCTATTGATGAGCTTCTTAGTGACTTTAGATAACAAAACTTCAGGCTTGATACGAACCAAAGCAACCAAAATGAGCGGACAGATCACAAAGCCCACTGTCCACAGTACAAAGCGTAAAGACAATAAACCCCGGACTTCACGCGCATCGGTTTGCATCATATTCTGAACTTGTTCAGGTGAAATCACCACGCCCAGGCTATTCACAAAATATGCAGTAAAACCGCCAATGAAAAGCAATACATAAGCAAATATTTTTGCATTCCATTTCCATTGGATCAGTTGAAAAATGAAGTTATAGGCTGCAACAATCACCAATACGGTTGCCATTAAAAATAAATAGGCTTTAGGGCCTTGGTAAGGCGTTAAATTTTGTATTTTTTGAAAAAAAGCAAAATTAAGAACCATACCCAACCAAATCGCCAGCAATAAATTAAACTGGCTTAATGAAATCGGCTTTATCTTATTGCGTATTGGACTGATTATATTTGACATGATGGCTGGCTAATCTTTTTACTGATGTCTTAATCTAAAATGCCAAACTTAAAACTCACTTAATAAAAGAAAATAATAAAAAAGGCGATGTTTCCATCACCTTTTAAAATCTAGCTACAGATTAGAATCTGTATTCTAGACCTGTACCTAGTACCGGTTGTTTGTCTTCTTTGGAACCTTGCTCAAGGGTTAAATAACCTGCATAACCGTATGCCTTAACTTGCTTGTTAAATGCATAGTCCAGACCTGCAAGAATTTGTTTGGCTTCAAAGTCATTCGGATCGACTGCGTTTGATTTAAAGGCTGTCGTGTTTTGGCTGTATTGCGCTTTTACAGTCCAGGCCTTTGCAGTCGGAAGATTATATTCAGCTCCCAGCAACCAGCCCTGAGCATCATCAATCGTATTTGCTAAAGCAGCTGTAGCAGGATTCGCATTTGGACGGCCTACATCTGAAGTTTGAAAAAGTGCTCTTAATGACAACCCGCTGTCTAAATTTAAACGACCAATTGCACGAATGGTATCGGCTTCAATGGTCTGATTTAGCGCCAGCGTATTTTCTGTAGAAGTCGCATTCAGGAAACCTTTACCGTTGAAACGACTCGGAATCGCTTTGTCATAACCTAGACCGACAACAAACAGATTATCGGTGTAGGTAATAGAGGTAGACCATGAATCCCCTAGACCACGACCCGCAACCTTGGTGCCGCCTTTCGTTGCTTTAATGGTATCGCCTTCACCAGTTGCCAGTAATACTTTTGCTTCTAATTTGCCGGTACCAATTTTGAATGCGGGGGTCTCATATACAAGTACATTATCAATCCGGTTTTCACCGGCCAAAATTCCATTTACATCAGCTGAATTTTCAATGTAATTATTAAAGGTATCTACAGTTGCAGATAACTGTTTGACTGGCGTATCAATTTTACCGGCTTTTAAAGTCCCTAACTTTTCGTCCTTCAGACCAATCAATAAATTACGTGGAACAAACACATCTGTACCATTTTCACCATCATCGACATAAAAAGTAAATTCCGCTTGATACAAAGCACTTAAACGGTCTGTAAGTTTTTCATCACCTTTTAAACCAATAAACGAGTTGTTTGAACTGAGTTCAACCACATCACGGTCTGCGGTATTGGCATTGTTTTCTGGCAAGTAATCTATAGTTGCATCTACTTCTCCATAGAAGGTTGGCGCTGCAAAAGTAGCGCCTGCAAGTAGAGTTAAAGCAATTGTCGCTGCAATTTTGGTTTTCATTTTTAAATACCCCTAAGTTATTTTGTAACAGATGTTACTGTTTAGAAATATTTAAAAAAATGATTTAGATTTTATTAGGTTATCTTTTTTATTGCTTAGATTTTAAATAGATATTGAATTGAATTAAAAAGCTTTTATCTCATTATTGCAGCGTGGCTTTCCATCTAAGAACAGGCAATAAACAGATCACTGCAACTACTGTAATGAAGGCTAAATAATCTGCATAACCTAACAGATCACCCAATATTCCGCTTAGGCTATATAGTCCCCCACTGACCGTCGCCATCAGCGCCACCTGAAAAGTAAAATCTGTTGCTGCGAAATGTTTGCGGCTGTATTGCATTACCAAAGTCAACATCACCACCAGCAACATGGCTGAAATCATATCTTCAGCGGCATTAATCCCATAAATGAGCCACGGTTTAATTGGTTGTTGTGCTTCATATTGAAAAGCCAACCATGCGTATGCGCCTAAGCTAAAAATTTTTAAAACAGAAAAACTAAGCAGTGCATTGGCACGAGAAATGTACTTCAGACTCAGGCCGGCCAATCCTGCTCCTATAAGTGCAGCCAATGCCCCCAGCATGGTCACATAAATACCAATCTGGGAAAATGTCAGTCCCATATCCAACATTAAAGGTTTCAGTAAAGGACCTGACAAACCATCGGCTACTTTGAACGTGACCAGTACGACCAGCCATAAAGTCAGACTGCGGCTTTGATGAAAATAGTTTAGATAACTTTTAATTTTTTTCCAGCTGAATGCTTCTTTATCAGTCACTTGCTGAATATGCTGGAATCGCACAGGTTCTTTAAAGCATAAAATGGGGAGTGTATTTAAAAGCACCAGTCCTGCTAAAACTAAAAAAGTGTTTTGCCAATCCAGCCAGTCCAGTGCCCATAAAATCGCACCGCCCCCGACAATAAACCCCAGCCGTGAACCAATCACCTGAAAAGTATTGCCCCAATGCTGCTGTTCATTTTTAAGAATATTGACTGCCAAGCCATCGGTTGCAATATCTTGGGTGGCACCGACCAGATTCATACTCAATAAAGCCACAAAAAAAGCCAGTAAATATTCAGGTTGATTTAAAGCTTGAATCGGCAAAAAGGATAAGCCGATCAGTACTGCAACACTGAGTAACTGGGTGGGAATAATCCAGCTGCGATAATGTCCAAAAGCTGAAGAACCAAAACGATCAACCCAGGGTGCCCAAAAAATTTTAATTGACCACGGCAACATCAATAATCCGAAGCCGCCAATATGTGCCAGTGACACCCCTTGGGCACGTAAAATCACCGGTAAGGCGTGGGTCATAAAACCCACAGGTAAACCTTGTGCCCAATATAAAGAGAACAACACGATATAAATGTTAGGTGTACTCGGCATAGAGTGCCCTTATGATCAGAACAGGATTGATTATTTATATCAGGCAAGCTGAATGACGCTTTACATTTTGCCAATGAATCTTATTTAACAAAAGCTTAACATTCTTAAAACGCGATAAACTTTTGTCAGGGAGGCGGATAATCACCATGTCAGCACATTTCCCCACATTGCCCGATCAAGTGCCTGCTCGCGGTAGCAGCTTAAGCCGAACGATTTTCAAAAAAATATTTCTTGCCCAAGGCTGGCATTTTGAAGGTGAATTTCCTAACTTGCCTAAAGCCGTCGCGATTATTTCGCCACATACATCCAATATAGATGCCTGGCATGGTTTCACAGCCCTGCTTGGACTGGGCATTAAAATTACCATTTTTGGCAAACACACCTTATTTAACACACCGTTGAAACCCTTACTGGAATGGATTGGTGTGATTCCGGTCAATCGCAGTATTCAGCAAGGTACAACTCAGCAAATTATTAACTTCATTGATACCCAAGAGCAGATCTGGGTCGGTATGGCGCCTGAAGGAACACGCAAACAGTCTGAATCGTTTAGAAGTGGTTTTTATCGTATTGCGCTAGGTGCCAATATTCCGATTGTGATGTTTTCTTTTGATTACAACCGTAAAACCATTTACTGCTTAGGCGTGTTTCAACCGACCGGGAATTATGAACAGGATTTGGAACGGATATTGAACCGATACGTGGGGAAATTTTCTCCGAAAAATCCACAGTGGTTGGCCAAGCCCTTACAAAATCGTATAAAAAATAGCTAGCCAAATCAGGCATTATCTGCTGTCATGTGCGCAACTTTTGTCTATTTAACGCCCACTTTTAATTATGAATCTTGTGCAATACTCTTTCATTGCTCTGTTTACGCTTAGCCTGATTGGCTGTGATAAAGCCACTAAAACCTCCCCACAAACAACTACTATAAAAGCACGTGAACCAGTAGTTGCGATAGCTTTAGGGGGCGGCGGTGCCAAAGGATTTGCTCATATTGGGGTACTGAAAGTTTTAGAATCACATGGCATTAAACCGAAAATTGTCACCGGTACCAGTGCCGGGAGCTTTGTCGGCAGTATTTATGCCAGTGGTAAAACCCCTTATCAATTACAGCAAATTGCACTGACCCTTAAAGAATCTGACATTCGCGATTTAACCTTAAACAGCCAAGGCGTGGTGCAAGGTCAAAAATTGCAGAACTATGTCAACAAGCACATTGCCAACAAACCGATTGAGCAGTTTCCAATTCGTTTTGCAGCTGTTGCAACGCGCCTCGACACCGGTCGTAAAGCCGAGTTTATTAAAGGCAATGCAGGCCAGGCGGTTCGTGCCTCCTGCAGTATCCCGAATGTCTTTGTGCCTGCAACCATTGGTGGAAAACAATATATCGATGGCGGTTTGGTCAGTCCAATTCCAGTGAAAACTGCCAAGGATATGGGCGCAGATATTGTCATTGCGGTAGATATTTCTGCACGTCCAGTTGGTGGCAAACCCCTAAACATGTGGGGTTTGCTCGACCAAACCATAAACATTATGGGACAACAAAGTATTAATGAAGAACTCAGTCAAGCCACTGTAGTGATTCAACCTAAAGTGGGGCACTTGGGAACTTTAGATTTAAAAGCCAGCAACCAGTCGATTCTGGAAGGTGAAAAAGCCGCCCAACTGAAAATCATCGCGATTGACAAAGCCATTGCCGATTTCAAAAAATCTCCAGCAGCGTTCAAAGCTGCACCAAAAGCCAAAATTTAAAAAAGATGCTTTTTTAATATTCAAAGACTTACTCATCTGCTAAATTGATATAGACGCTTGGTTATCTATATCAATTTTAACAATACACGAGTAGATGTATGGAATTTGCTTTCGAACCTTGGCATTGGTTTGTACTGGGTGTTTTACTCATTCTCTCTGAATTAGTATTGCCCGCTTTTGCTGCACTATGGTTTGGCATTGCAGCCATCATGGTGGGTGTTTTACTGTGGCTGTTCCCGATGATGGGCTTTACCACTCAACTCGTCATCTGGATTGTTTTATCCATACTGTGCACATTACTTTGGTTTAAGTTTATTAAACCGCTTTCAACCGATAAAACCAAAGCCGGTTTATCCCGCGAGGCCACCATTGGTCAAGTCGGCATGGTCATTCAAATTCATATGGAACATGACCTGATTACCGTCCGTTTCCCTATGCCGGTTTTGGGTTCTGACGAGTGGAACTGCCGTAGCTTAGAACCTGTACGTGTTGGAGATCGCGTGCGCGTGGTCGATATTTTAGGTAATGAACTTGTGGTCAAGCCACATCATTCAAATAATGAAAATATATAAAGTGAGGAAATGACATGTCTGGCGGATCTATTATTGTTTTAGCTATCCTGGTTTTTGCAGGCGTTACCATTTTTAAAGGGGTGCGCATTGTTCCTCAAGGTTATAAATGGATTGTACAACGTCTGGGTAAATACCATACCACGCTAACACCGGGTCTCAATTTTGTGATTCCTTATGTTGATGAAGTTGCATATAAAGTCACCACCAAAGACATTGTGATGGATATTCCTTCTCAGGAAGTGATTACCCGTGATAATGCGGTTTTACTGATGAATGCCATGGCCTATATCAATATCACCACTCCGGAAAAAGCAGTGTATGGTATTGAAAACTATACCTGGGCAATTCAAAACCTAGTACAGACTTCACTGCGCTCTATCGTAGGTGAAATGGATCTGGATGATGCTTTGTCATCGCGTGATCACATTAAGGCCAAACTGAAAGCAGCCATTTCTGATGATATTTCTGATTGGGGTATTACACTAAAGACTGTTGAAATTCAGGATATTCAACCTTCAGCTACAATGCAGTCCGCAATGGAAGCGCAAGCAGCGGCCGAACGTCAGCGCCGTGCGACCGTGACCCGAGCAGATGGTGAAAAACAGGCTGCTATTTTAGAAGCAGATGGCCGGTTGGAAGCTTCGCGTCGTGATGCTGAAGCACAAGTAGTCTTGGCTGAATCATCACAACGTGCCATTGAAATGGTGACCTCTGCGGTCGGTGATAAAGAAATTCCGGTGGCTTACTTGCTCGGTGAACAGTATGTCAAAGCCATGCAAGACATGGCGAAATCGAATAACGCCAAAACTGTGGTGTTGCCTGCGGATATCATGAATACCATTCGTGGCGTGATGGGTCGTAATCCATAAACTTTCAATTTTTTATATGAAATAGACAGCTTTAGCTGTCTATTTTTATTTCAGTTGCGAAAAACTCTGCAATCATTGTGAAATTATGCTTAAATTTCGCGTTATTTTTTGAAATTATTTGTGCTTCTTTTATAAGCCTTTGTTTCGATCTACTGTCCACCTTGTAAATGGATACCGTATGAGCTCCCTGAATCCGACCTTAATTACCTTTCTTTTTTATATTGTCGCCATGATTGCGATTGGCCTGATGGCTTATCGTGCGACAGCCAATTTCTCTGATTATATTTTGGGGGGTCGTCGTTTAGGTAGTTTCGTAACGGCGCTCTCTGCGGGTGCTTCAGATATGAGTGGCTGGTTGCTGATGGGGCTGCCAGGTGCAATTTATCTTTCAGGTTTGTCTGAAATGTGGATTGCCATTGGCTTGATTATTGGTGCATGGCTAAACTGGCGACTGGTTGCCGGACGCCTTCGTGTGCATACCGAAGTTCAGCACAATGCCTTGACTTTGCCAGACTATTTCTCCAATCGTTTTAACGATCAAAAGAAAATCCTGCGTATTGCTTCTGCTTTCATCATTTTGATTTTCTTTGCGATTTATTGTGCTTCAGGCATGGTTGCAGGCGCACGTCTGTTCGAAAGCATGTTTGACATGTCGTATAGCACAGCGCTTTGGATCAGTGCGATTGCGACCATCAGTTATGTATTTATTGGTGGTTTCTTGGCAGTCAGCTGGACGGATACCATTCAGGCCGGCCTGATGATTTTTGCCTTGTTGCTGACGCCTGTAGTTGTGGTTTTAAGCTTTGCCGATATGAATCAAATCACTTTGGCACTTGAAGCGGCTCGTCCGCAAGCCACCGATGTCATAGGCAATTTAAGCTTTGTCGCGATTATTTCATTATTGGCCTGGGGCTTGGGCTATTTTGGTCAACCGCATATTCTGGTGCGTTTTATGGCTGCTGACTCAGTCAAGTCCATTCCCAATGCGCGCCGTATTGGCATGACCTGGATGATTCTTTGCTTAGGTGGTGCAGTGGCTGCCGGTTTCTTTGGTATTGCTTACTTCCAGCAACATCCTGAACTTGCAGGTGCAGTAACTGCCAATCCAGAAACCGTGTTTATGGAACTGACCAAAATTCTGTTTAATCCATGGATTGCAGGTATTGTCTTGGCTGCTATTTTAGCGGCAGTAATGAGTACCTTAAGCTGCCAGTTACTGGTCTGCTCAAGTACCTTAACCGAAGACTTTTACAAATCATTCTTACGCAAAAATGCAACGCAAACAGAACTGGTCTGGATTGGCCGTTTAATGGTGCTAGTGATTGCCTTGCTTGCAATCTGGATGGCTGGAAATCCTGAATCTAAAGTTTTAGGCTTAGTGGCTTATGCATGGGCTGGCTTCGGTGCTGCCTTCGGTCCACTGATTATTCTATCCTTGTTCTGGCGCCGTATGACTTTAAATGGTGCACTTGCCGGCATGTTGATTGGTGCGGTTGTGGTGATTCTCTGGAAAAATATGTTCAGTGCCACCGGGCTGTATGAAATTATTCCAGGCTTTATTTGCTCACTGATTGCGATTGTCGTGGTCAGCTTAATGGGTAAAGCACCAACGGAAGAAATCACCACGCGTTTCGATGAAGGTGATCGTTTATATCAAGACTCTAAATAATCTTAAGCGCATAAAAAAGAGGACTTATAAGTCCTCTTTTTTAATTCAATTTTTTCCAGATGCCCTTTCAAACTCAATATTTAACTTTTACGCGACAACAAAAACTGTGAGATCTGATTCAGTTCAGCTGCACTGTCACCAAAAATCTCTAAAGCGCGAAAGGCCTGATCATGCAACTCTTTGGCATAGATTTGGGCATTTTCCAAACCCATCAATGCAGGATAAGTCGATTTATCCACTTGCTGGTCTTTGCCGGCGGTTTTTCCTAGAACTTCGGTATCGGAAATAATATCCAGAATGTCATCTTGCACCTGGAAAGCCAGTCCAATCGCTTGCGCATATTCACGTAGTTTAGGAATGGCTTGATCGGTGCCTTCAAACACGCATACCGCAGCCATCATCACCGCGGCAGAAATCAGTGCTCCAGTTTTATTGCGATGAATATTTTCCAAAGCTTCCTGATCAACACGCTTGCCTTCTGCCTGTAAATCCAGTACCTGACCACAGACCATTTTTGAACTGGCAGTCGCCAAAATCTGCATCTGCTTTAAAACAATAGACGGATCAACCGCAGAGCCTTGATCAAACAGACGGCTGCCTAATATTTCAAAGGCCATCGATTGCAAAAGATCGCCGGCCAGTAAGGCAGTATCTTCACCAAAAGCCACATGACAGGTTGGCTGACCGCGACGCAGTAAATCATTATCCATACACGGTAAATCATCGTGTGCCAATGAATAACAATGAATCATTTCAATGGCTACTGCCGCACGGCGTACTGCCGCAAAATTTGCATTCGGTTTAATGGCCGCTGTTGCATAACAAAGCGCTGGACGTACACGCTTACCACCGAGCATCACCACATGATGCACCGCCCCTTTTAAAGGTTCTGGAATGGAAAATGCGTCTAATGCCGTCAATAAATCGTGTTGGATACGTTGCTGTGCTTGGGTTAATACATTTGCATGTACGTCAGTTAAAGATGACACATTCGCCTCGAATACTTTGCTTTGGTGAGTAAATCTAAATCCACAGAAATACTGCCAGATCTAGCTTAATCTAATCTACAACGCTCTTGTCATCATCGACAGAGAACTTGCGACTCATCATACTGCTTTCTCGCAAGATTCTCTATCTGGTTTGTTATTTCACGCTATCTTCAGGAATTCGCACCCAGCCCTCCATCAACACGCGTGCACTACGGCTCATTACCGCCTTTTTCACCTGCCATTGTCCATTTTCCTGCACTGCTTGCGCACCGACGCGTAAAGTCCCTGAGGGATGACCAAAACGTACCGCTTCACGCGCCCCACCGCCTGCAGCCAAATTCACCAGTGTTCCCGGAATCGCAGCGGCTGTTCCAATGGCGACAGCAGCTGTTCCCATCATGGCATGATGCAATTTACCCATCGACAAGGCACGAACCAGTAAATCGACATCACCGGTTTGAATGGCTTTACCGCTTGAAGATATATAAGCTTTAGGTTTAGAAACAAAGGCAATTTTAGGGGTATGTTGACGCTTTTCAGCTTCAGAAATGTCTTGGATTAACCCCATTTGTTTTGCACCATAGGCACGGATGGTTTCAAACTGTGCCAGTGCCTGAGCATCACCATTAATCGCGTCTTGCAATTCAGTGCCCGCATAGCCAATCTCTTCAGCATTTAAGAAGATAGTCGGAATACCGGCATTAATGAATGTCGCTTGGAAAGTCCCGATATTCGGAACTTCAAAAATATCGATGACATTACCCGTTGGAAACATTGCACCACCCTCTTCGCCATCATCGGCAGGGTCTAGAAATTCAATCTGAACTTCTGCTGCAGGGAAAGTCACGCCATCGAGTTCAAAGTCCCCAGTTTCCTGCACTTGTCCATTGGTGATGGGCACATGCGCAATAATGGTTTTTTCAATATTCACTTGCCAGATTCGTACCGTGCACAGGCCATTTTCAGGAATACGCTCTGCACTGACCAAGCCGTTTGAAATCGCAAATGAACCGACGGCAGCAGTCAAGTTGCCACAGTTTCCACTCCAGTCGACAAAAGGTTGATCAATCGCCACCTGCCCAAATAAATAATCCACATCATGCTCAGGCTGTGAGCTTTTGGCCAAGATCACGGTTTTACTGGTGCTTGAACTTGCTCCACCCATGCCATCAATTTGCTTGCCGTATGGATCTGGACTGCCAATCACACGCAATAACAATTGATCACGCACTTTTCCAGGCTGCTGTGCTGCTTCCGGTAAGTCATCCAGTTTAAAGAAAACCCCCTTACTGGTACCACCACGTATATAGGTTGCTGGAATTTTGATTTGTGGAGCAAAACTCATTTTATTGATCCTTGATATTTATCATTGTTTTAAACAACATCTGGGCAATGTTGATCACTTTTATCATAATGCTTTTTTCAGCAAAAACCTTTGTTACAGGACTTAAGTATAAAAAAGAACCGCTTAATCTTATTGATAAAAACCCTTTATAACTTACAAGTCATTGTATTAATAAAATTAATCTATTGATTCATTTATTAATTATGTAAAAATCTTATTCTTAACTTATTCACATAACAGTGACCAGGCTAGTGTTGTACTAGGCTAATACAAATCAATCCATTACAATCACAAACTTATCCATTGTCGGGCTGAGTACTTTGAACAACGAGTCTTCTACACTTCAGCGTGGCTTAAAGAACCGTCATATCCAACTCATCGCCATGGGCGGAGCAATTGGTACAGGCTTATTCTTAGGTTCCGCACAGGTGATTCAATCTGCAGGTCCTTCCATCATTTTGGGTTATGCCATTGGTGGTTTGATTGCATTTTTAATCATGCGTCAACTGGGTGAAATGATTGTACATGAGCCTGTAGCAGGATCATTCAGCCATTTTGCCTTTAAATATTGGGGGAAATTTCCCGGCTTTTTAGCGGGTTGGAATTACTGGATTTTATATATTTTAGTAGCAATGACAGAGCTGACTGCTGTCGCTAAATATATTAATTACTGGTGGCCTTTTATTCCTGCATGGGCATCGGTACTGTTCTTTTTCGTTGTGATCACCTTGGTCAATCTCGGCAATGTGAAATTTTATGGTGAATCGGAATTCTGGCTTTCTATCATCAAAGTAACCGCTGTTATTTCCATGATTGTCTTTGGTGTATATCTACTGCTCACCGCAGATGCAGGCTCAAACTCTTCATTTAGCAATCTTTGGACACATGGTGGTTTCTTCCCGAATGGTTTTGAAGGCCTGTTTTATATGCTTGCCTTCCTCATGTTCGCCTTTGGTGGGATTGAGCTGATCGGGATGGCTGCGGCAGAGGCTAAAGATCCTGAAAAAACTATTCCTAAAGCCATTAATCAGGTGGTGTTCCGAATTTTACTGTTCTATATCGGTTCATTGACGATTCTTTTATCGTTGGTGCCATGGAATCAGCTTGAGTTAGGTGGTCTGGATAAAAGTCCATTTGTAATGATTTTCAGTCAACTCGGTATTGGCTGGGCAGCTCACTTACTGAATTTCATTATCTTGACTGCGGCGCTGTCTGTTTATAACAGCGGCATGTATGCCAATAGCCGTATGCTTTACGGTTTAGCACAACAAGGCAATGCACCTAAAGTATTTAATAAAGTAAATAAACAGGGGGTGCCTATCCCTGCTGTTTTATTTTCCGCACTATTAATTTTTGGTTGTGTACTTTTAAACTACTTTGTGCCAGAAAATGCCTTAAGCCATCTAATATATGTGGTGGTGGGTGCATTAGTACTCAACTGGGCCATGATTACATTGACGCACTTGAAATTTAGACAGGCGATCAAACAAGCTTCCATCCAAACCAAGTTTCCTGCACTTTGGTCTCCAATCAGTAATTATTTAGTACTCCTCTTCATTGCGACCGTACTTTATATTATGTGGATGCAAGGTTTTAAAGAATCTGTACTGATGATTCCGATCTGGATCGTGATCATGTTTAGTCTATTTAAAGTACTCAAGATGAATAAATCTTAAGCAGAAATTTTAAAGTTATGTCTTTTAAAAGTTATTGTTTCGACAATAACTTTTTTTTTATCAATATTTGCGCTAAATTAGCTTCGCATTGTGCCCTTAGCTTAACTGGATAGAGCAGTTGCCTCCTAAGTGACCGACGCGGGTTCGACTCCCGCAGGGCGCACAAGCTTATAAATAAGGAATAAAATTTTCGTATAAAGAATCTCTAAGCTGCCGCCTCCCTAAATAAATATTAAATTAATTTATTTTTCATGACCTTCTCATTAAGCATTTGAAATTTATTATTTTAATAAATAAGAGCATGATTTTATTAACAATTAAGAATACATATTAAAGAATTTAAGCTAAAAATAAGAATTTACCCTATTACGATTTAGTCCTTCCGGATCTTACATTTCTGTCGTAAATTTTGTGTAAAAAAGTAATGTGATCTACATAACAAATCATTACTACACTTTTCACGATAAATGGTTATTTTTTAATCAAATAAAAATTTAAATCTAAATTAAATATATCAATATTTATCAATAATTTAAAATTAAAAAATAATGAGATTTAAATTAAAAACTCTAATAAATAGTATTTTTATTCCAATTAGTTTTTCTAGAGCATTTACTCTTTTTTTTATTGTGTTATTTTTGTCACATGGAGTAACAAATGATATCTGGTTGAAAGACCGATGTTACCAAAAATTAATACTGAGCATAAATAACACTAATCTGCAGTAAAAAATTTGTACCTCAAGGAAAGACATAAAATGAAATTAAAAACACTTAGTACAGCAATTATTCTTGCAACAGTACCAATGACAGGTGCATTCGCAGCAGCTTTAGACCGCTCAGGTCAGTCTATTGCAGCATTCTTACAACCAGGCAATTATTTCGAAGCAGGCATCTCAGTACTTGATCCAAGTGTATCTGGAACCACTAATGCCAACTTAGGTAGTCAATCAACTGGTGACATGGCGGGCGATTATCACTTTCCAAGCGCAGCTTTAAAATTACAACTTACCGATCATTTCTCTTTTGGTTTACTTTATGACCAACCTTTCGGTGCAGATGCTGAATATACATCTTCAGCGGCTTTCACACATCCATTACAAGGCAATACTTCAGTTGAAGTTGACACACAAAATTTGTCTTTAATTTTAGGTTTTCAACCGACTGAAAACTGGAATATCTATGGTGGTGGTGTTTATCAAACTGTAAAAGGTAATGTTGCATTACGTGGTGCTGCTTATAGCGTATATGGTGGATATGCAGGGGCTACTCCTGTGCCAGCTACAGTAATATCAGGATATGATGCAAATATTAGTGAAGATTCAGCTGCAGGTTGGTTAGCAGGTTTGGCATATCAAATTCCAGAAATTGCACTTAAGGCATCATTAACATATCGTTCTGAAATCAAACATAAAATAGATGTGAATGAAACTATTACCAATACGCTTGCTCACCCAGTACTTGGACTCGTACCAGTTACAGCATTATTGCCTGGTGGTTACGTTGAAGGATCTACTGATATCACTACCCCTCAATCAGTGAACCTAGATCTTCAAAGCGGTATTATGGAAAACACTGTTGCTTTCGCCAATATTCGTTGGGTTAATTGGAAAGATTTCTCTATTCGCCCAAATAAATTTGGTCAATTAGCAAATGCTTTAACTACAGCAGGTTTGGTTCCGGGTCAAACTAATGGTTTTGATTTAGTGGCATATAGTGACGATCAAATTTCAGCAACTGTAGGTGTTGGGCGTAAGTTCGATGAAAAATGGGCTGGTAATGTTTCTGTAGGTTGGGATTCTGGCGCAGGTAACCCAGTTTCAACCCTTGGTCCTACTGAAGGTTACTGGAATGTTGGTTTAGGACTACAGTTCAGCCCAGCACCAAACTATTTTATCGCTGGTGGTGTTAAATACTTCTGGTTAGGTGATGCAAAAGCTCAATCAGGCGCTCAATTTGGTACTGATGGAACAGTTGCGAATTTCGAAGACAATGATGCGCTTGCATATGGCTTAAAAATTGGCTACCGCTTCTAAAATTATTTGATAAATCAATAAAAGACCATTGTTCACAATGGTCTTTTTTACATTACATCTCTTGTTTTTTTAATACTACAATCTATATGTTTCAAATTTGATCAAAAGGAATTACTGGTATTATCCTAATTTTTTAAGCTTATTACTCTATTTTTTTACTTATAAATCATTAATATACAAAAGTATTGTTAGTACTTTTACTCTATTCAAGTTCATTTTTTGAATTAGTCAGTTCATTATCTAATCGTAGCTGAGCATTTACTCTTTTTTTATTTATGTTACTTTTCCTTCAAATTTATTTACATAAAGCTACAACAAGGAAATGTTCCATGAAGTTTACAGCTCTAAGTTCAGCTATTTTACTTAGCTTAATCCCATCAACCTCAGTTTTTGCTGCTGGCCTAGACCGCTCAGGTCAATCCATTTCAGCTTTTTTGCAACCTGGTAATTATGCGGAAGCTGGAATTTCTATTCTTGATCCTAAAGTAAAATCAAACCAACTTAATGTTGGTGATATGGCAGAAGATTATTACTTCCCTTCTGCCGCAGTAAAGGTTCAAGCAACTGATAAAATTTCTGTAGGTCTTTTATATGACCAACCCTTTGGTGCTGATGCACAATATGAAAGTAAATTAGGTGCATTTGGTAATGGGATAGAGGGTACTGGTGTAGAAGTTAAAACACATAACATTACTGCACTGATCGGTTACCAACCGACTGAAAACTGGAACCTCTATGCCGGTCCTGTTTACCAAACTGTGGAAGCCGACATTAAATTACGTGGTGCAGCTTACTCCTTATTAAGTGGCTACAATATTAAAGTTGATCAAGAAGAAGCCTATGGTTGGCTCGCTGGTTTTGCTTATCAAATTCCTGAAATCGCTCTTAAAGCATCAGTAACCTATCGTTCTGAGATTAAACATGAAGCAAAATCTGTAGAATCTACAACTCTTGCATCAATTAATCCTGCTTTATCATTTCTTTCATACAAAGAAAGCACTGTAGATGCGACTACCCCACAATCTGTAAACATTGATTTACAAACAGGTATTGCTCAAAACACTTTAGCATTTGCAAATTTACGCTGGGTACACTGGGACCAATTTGCAGTTAAACCAGAATTATTAGCGCAAGCTTCAGCTTTAGCTAAAGGCAAAGCACAAAATTTAATTGACTACTCCGATGATCAATGGTCTGCAACCGTTGGCTTAGGTCATAAATTTACTAACAAATGGTCGGGTACAGCAGCAGTTGGATACGATTCTGGCGCTGGTAACCCTGTAACAACTTTAGGACCGACTGAAGGTTACTGGAGTGTTGGTCTGGGTGGTCAATACAGTCCTGCTGAAAACTACTTTATTCAAGCTGGTGTTAAGTATTTCTGGTTAGGTGATGCAACCGCACAAACTGGTGGTACTCCAGTAGGCGATTTTGAAGATAACCATGCAATTGGCTATGGTATGAAAATCGGTTACCGTTTTTAATTACGTTAAAAGTAGCATTAAACAACAAAGGGCGCTTATAGCGCCCTTTCTTTATTCCAATCTCTATTAAATATTAAGCTGGAATGTCACGGACAGAAGCATTACGAATCGCTTGTTTTAATGCTTCATAACCATGAATTGGCGGGAATTGCGGAAATTCAGCAATCACATTTTCAGGTGCATCAAATAGGAAACCGTGGTCTGCTTCACCCAGCATCGTGGTATCGTTATACGAATCCCCCGCTGCGATCACACGGAAGTTCAAACCATGCAGTGCTTTGACCGCCTGACGTTTTTGATCCGGCTGGCGAAGTTTATAGGCAGAAATCATGCCCGTTTCATCGGTTTCTAGCTTATGACAGAAAATTGTTGGCCAGTCGAGTTGCTTCATAAGTGGATGAGCAAATTCATAGAAAGTATCTGAAAGAATAATGAGCTGGAAATGAGTACTGACCCATTTCACAAATTCTTTTGCACCTGGGAAAGGTCCCATATCTGCAATCACTTCCTGAATATCATTTAAGCCTAAACCGTGCTCTTTTAAAATATTCAGGCGCTGTGTCATCAACACATCGTAGTCTGGGATATCACGTGTAGTGGCTTCCAATGCTTTAATTCCAGTTTTTTTGGCGAAGTTAATCCAAATTTCTGGAACTAATACACCCTCAAGATCAAGACATACGATTTCCATGGGTTCTCCCAATGTCAGTGAAAAAATTTGCGTTATCATAGCTTAAAAATTGACGTTCCATATGCTGTTTTTTAAATCTGTTTTATTCATAAGTATTTATTTTTTAGTGCTAAGCAGGCTATTTCAATTCTATTAAAATTGTTGTGAATTAAATTAATATAGGTGTTTAAGTGTCCAAGCCTATACGCCAGGAACTGTGATGACTACAATCCCCACCATTGACCTTGTTGATGCACTTGCATCTGAATATACTGATAAATCTCCCAGCGAGATTCTGGAGCTTGCTTTAAGTCAAGAAGGCGAAATTGCCATTTCATTTTCAGGTGCTGAAGATGTGGTTTTGATTGATATGGCTTCTCATCTGGGCAAACCATTCCGTGTCTTTAGTTTAGATACGGGTCGTCTACATGCAGAAACCTATCAATTTATAGAAACCGTGCGTAATCACTATAAAATTGATATCGAAATTTGTTTCCCAGAGACGGAAACTGTTCAGCAATTTACAACTGAAAAAGGTTTATTTAGTTTCTATCGCGACGGACACCAAGAATGTTGCGGTATTCGCAAAGTTAAACCGTTACGTAAAAAACTAGCAACCTTAGATGGCTGGATTACCGGTCAGCGTAAAGACCAAAGTCCAGGTACACGTAATGAAATTCCTGTGGTTCAGGCCGATGCAGGTTTTTCTGGACCCGGAAAGCAACTGATCAAATATAATCCCCTGGCTAACTGGTCAAGCGCTGATGTATGGAATTATATTCGCATGATGGAAATTCCTTATAATCCCTTACATGAACGTGGTTTCATTTCTATTGGTTGTGAACCGTGTACACGCGCTGTCCTCCCAAATCAACATGAACGTGAGGGTCGCTGGTGGTGGGAAGAAGCCACTCATAAAGAATGTGGCTTACATGCCGGAAATTTAAAAAAATAATCTTTTCAAAAAAAGCCACTGTTTTTAGTGGCTTTTTGTTCACTTTTCCTTACATAGAAAGCGGTTCTTTTATTTTTGAAAAAAGATATACTGAAAAAACGGTTTTTATAATTCTAACAAGCCTGTTCAAACAAGAACAGCCAATGAAATTGCAGTGAGGCATTCCACGCTATGCGTCCATTACACCCTATTGATTTTATTTTTTTGTCACTAGAAAAACGTCAGCAACCGATGCATGTCGGTGGACTCTTTTTATTTCAAATTCCTGATAATGCACCTGACACATTTATTCAAGACCTCGTTGCTGATATCCGTAAGTCCAAGTGTCTTCCTGTTGCACCTTTTAATAATAAACTGAATGGCCTATTTTGGGATGAAGATCAGGAATTTGATTTAGACCACCATTTTCGTCACATTGCACTTCCTCACCCAGGTCGAATCCGTGAATTACTGACTTATATTTCACAAGAACACAGCGCTTTGCTTGATCGGGCTAAACCACTTTGGACCTGTAATATTATTGAAGGAATTGAAGGCAACCGCTTTGCCATGTACTTTAAAATTCACCATGCGATGGTAGATGGAATTGCAGGCATGCGCTTGGTTGAAAAATCATTGTCGCAAGATCCAGCGGCCAAAAGTATTGTGCCACTGTGGTGTGTTGAACCCCCTCGCGCTAAACGTTTTAAAGAACCCCAGAAGAAGAGTCGCATAAAAAAAATTATGGGTGCTTTAAAAGAACAATTAGAGTCAACCCCAAAAGTCATGTATGAATTATCTCAAACCATCTTTAAAGATATGGGACGTAATCCTGACTACGTTTCAAGTTTCCAGGCTCCAAGCAGTATTTTAAATCAGCGTGTGAGTTCATCACGCCGTTTCGCAGCACAATCTTTTGAACTGGATCGCTTAAGCAAGATTGCCAAAGCACTCGGTGTGACCATTAATGATGTGGTACTGGCTATTTGTTCGGGTGCATTACGTGAATATTTGCTCAGCCAACACGCTTTACCGAAAAAACCGCTAATTGCCATGGTTCCTGCTTCAATTCGTGATGATAACTCTGATGTATCTAACCGTATCACCATGATTCTAGCCAATCTGGGCACGAATAAAGAAACGCCATTAGAACGTCTGCAAATTATTCGGCGTAGTGTTTTAAATGCGAAACAGCGTTTCAAACGAATGAATTCAAACCAAATTTTAAACTATAGCGCATTGGTTTATGGTGCAGCGGGCTTAAATATTGTGTCAGGCATGATGCCAAAACGCCAAGCATTCAATATTGTGATTTCCAATGTTCCAGGACCACGTGAACCGTTGTATTGGAATGGCGCCAAATTAGATGCACTCTACCCCGCTTCGATTGTTCTAGATGGTCAAGCTCTCAATATTACGATGACCAGTTATTTGGATAAATTGGAAGTAGGCTTAACAGGCTGTCGAAATGCATTACCTAAAATGCAAAATCTCCTGACTCACTTGGAAGATGAAATTCAGCGATTTGAAGAGATCGTGGGTCAAGAAAACTCAAAGTTACGCGCGGTAAGTTAACCGCAATTTCTAAAAAATAAATATGAATAAATTAAGGGGCTTTTATGAGCCCCTTAATTTTTAATACTACGGCATTGATTTAATAATTGATGACAGACCGAACGAATCATGGCGGCAGTAATTTGAACCTCTTTACCCTGCTCATCAACAATATAACCATTTTGTATTGCTTTATTATCTAACGCTTTCAGACTTTTTTTAATAACGACTTGGCTCATACTCATGTCTTACCTCTTTTTGCTAAGCCAAAAAGGGAGAATTTGGCTTTGGCTATTGGTGTATGACTAGTATTAGAAATTCTACTTCGAAAGTAAAATTTCAGATGTAACAAGTATTTAACGACATTCTGTTACAATTTCAGCTCAGAATGATATCGTATTGCTCTTGCGTATATAAATTTTCCACCTGGAATTTGATCATACGCCCGATAAAGTGCTCTAAGTCGGCCACTGCGGGTGCTTCGGCTGTTAATAATCGGTCAATCACCAAAGGATGTGCCACCACGGTAAATTCACTTTTTGATTCAAAAGCGCGTGCATATCTTAAAATTTCGCGAAAAATTTCATAACACACCGTCTCTGCAGTTTTCACATAACCGCGTCCCTGGCAGGTTGAACATGATTCACATAACAAGTGCTCTAAAGATTCACGGGTACGCTTACGGGTCATTTCAACCAGACCCAACTCTGAAACCTGGGTGATTTTAGTTTTTGCATGATCGCGTTGCAGCATTCGCTCAAACTGGTTCATCACTTCTTCACGGTGCTGTGCTTCTTGCATATCGATGAAGTCAATAATGACAATGCCACCCAAATTACGTAATCGCAGCTGACGGGCAATGACTTGCGTTGCTTCCATATTGGTTTTAAATACGGTGTCTTCTAAAGTTCGACCGCCAACATAGGAACCGGTATTGATATCAATCGTAGTCATCGCCTCTGTTTGGTCTATCATTAAATAGCCACCAGACTTGAGTGCGACACGTGTTTGCAGTGCTTTTTGAATATCTTCTTCTACATTGTACAAGTCAAAAATAGGACGTTCACCCGGATAGTGAGTCAGTCTATCTCGCATAGTCGGCACAAATTCTTCGACAAACTCTTGTAACTTGGCATAAATTTCACGTGAATCTACTGAAATTTTTGCAGTATCTTCATTGGCTAAATCACGAATCACCCGTTGCGGAAGTGGCAGTTCTTCAAAAATTAGTGACGGCGCAGCGATGTTGGTTTGCTTGCGCTGGATAAACTCCCAGAGCTTGGCTAAATAAGCCATATCTTGGGCAATTTCTGCTTCAGGAATACCTTCCGCAGCAGTACGTACAATCACACTGCCGGGTAGCTTGTGTTCAGTTTGAATACCTTCAATCATCGAGCGTAAGCGATCACGCTCCTGTTCGGATTCAATCCGTTGTGAAACGCCCGTATGATGACCATAGGGCATAAGAACCAGATAACGCGAAGGAATAGAAAGGTCTGTCGATAGACGCGCACCTTTAGTTCCGAGCATGTCTTTCATCACTTGAACAGTGAGAATTTGGCCCGGTTGAAGCAGTTCAAAAACATTAGGCGTGGGTTGATTACGCGGCCAGACCATATCGTTAATATGCAAAAATGCGGTACGTGATAACCCAATATCTACAAATGCAGCTTGCATGCCCGGCAAAACCCGAACCACTTTTCCTTTATAAATATTTCCGACTAAACCACGTTTAACCGTGCGCTCTACAAATAGTTCATTGACCGTACCATTTTGGATTAAGGCCACCCGACATTCCATAGGTGTGACGTTAATCAACAACTCGTCAGACATAATAAGACTCAAAACATTATAAAAATTCTTTTTTTCAGCCGTTAATTTAGTGCCTTAACCGACTGTAATAACTGTACTGTCTCATATAAAGGTAAACCTACAACGTTGCTATAACTTCCTTCTATACGAGGAATATAACGTGCTGCAATCCCCTGAATAGCATAAGCACCCGCTTTACCTACAGGTTCGCCTGTCGCCCAATAACTTTCCATATCATCGAGACTTAATTGTTGAAACTCAACCTGCGTTTGTACCACTATACTTGATTTTTCTGTCCTTGTGCGTACGCAAACCCCTGAAAATACATCATGTTTACGACCTGAAATACGTTGCCACATTTCAAAAGCATGGTGTTTAGATTGCGGTTTACCTAAAATCTGATGATCTACACCTAAACTGGTATCTGCTGCGATAACAATAGCATCGGGGAATTGCTCCAAGACTGCTTGAGCTTTCGCACATGCCAGACGTTCCACATAGGCTGCAATGCCCTCATCTGTTAAGACCGACTCATCAATCTCGGGACTAAAAACGTCAAACTCGAGTCCAAGTTGTTGTAGCAACTCACGACGGCGCGGAGAACTCGAAGCGAGAATTAAATGCGCCATTTTCTTAAGACAAAATAAATAACAGGGAAAACTAAAACGCTGCTCACCAGGGGTTGCCAGTGTCTTGCAATCGAAAATTGCAAACCGCCCATAATTTGAACCATCCAGATCATAACCAAATGCGCCAACACAGCCAAGAAACTAATGACCCATAGATTGGCAAAAGTCAAAATTCGACGTTCCCGGGTTAAAAATCTGGCGATAAAAGTAATGATGACAAATGTTAAAGCGTTCATTCCCAAGGGTGCATCTACCAGAAGATCGGTAAAAATACCTGTCGCAAAGGCAAACCAGATTCCACACCAGGTGGGCTGACACATAGTCCAAAAGAGCACCACCAATAGCATGAATAATGGACGTGCCCCTGAAATAGCATAGGACAATGGATAAACGATCAGGACTGAACAGATAATGACTGAAACAATAATCGCAATAAGCGGATCACGATGGTTTTCAGAGCGTAATTTAGCGATTGGCATAAGGCTGCTCCATCGCTAAAGAATCAGAAAAAAGCACCACCACATGATGTCCACCTGCCAATAGAGCGGCTGGAATGACTTCAATTTTGGCGAATTCACCCGTATTATGTCGATTTACTTTAGACACTGTTCCCACTAAATAACCCGCAGGGAAATGTGCACCTAAACCTGAGCTATACACTTTCTCACCGACTTTAATATTGGCACTGGTTGGGACATATTCCATTTTCAAATGACCTAAATCCCCTGTACCTGTCACAATGGCACGCATTCCGGTATGTTCTAAACGGACAGATAGAGAATGTTCTTTATCCGACAGTAACATGATGCGGCTACTGTGCGGATAGACATTGATAATTTGCCCCATAATGCCTTTATCATCCAAAACCGTCTGACCGACTTTGAGCTGACTGCTTGCACCACGGTTAATCACAATAATATGTCTGAGGGGATCTGCATCGGTACCAATCACTTCTGCAATTTCCATCCGTCCATCAATAATGAGTGGCGTATCGAGTAAACCTCTTAGACGGGTATTTTCAGCAGAAAGTTCAGATAGTTTTTGCAGACGCACTTGCGCCTGTAGCAGCTCGGCTTGCATCGCGGTATTTTCACGACGTAACTGGGCTTCAGACTTGGTTTGTTGATTTAGCCATTCTCGCGATAACACTGGATAACTTGCCAAGGCATAAATCGGATTATATGCCGCATACAAGACATCACGTGCGGGTTGAATCACATGCGGTATGCGCCAGTTAAAAAATAGCACAACCAAACATGTGATGACCGCAATGATAAATGAGCGAAAAGATGGCGGTTGTCTAGAAAACAGATTTGTTTGCACCCGCCTGGTCCTTAACTTAGCCTACAAATAGCATGTCATGATTCGGGTTATCAAAGAATTCTAAGACTTTACCACCACCACGTGTCACGCAAGTTAAAGGATCTTCTGCGACCACTACAGGTAAACCTGTTTCTTGTGCAAGCAGTTTATCGAGATTACGCAATAATGCACCACCACCGGTCAAGACAATGCCACGTTCTGCAATGTCAGAGGATAATTCAGGTGGGGTTTGTTCAAGTGCAGATTTCACCGCAGACACAATATTTTGTAATGGGTCAGAAATGGCTTGCATGATTTCATCAGAAGTTACAGTAATTGCACGTGGCACGCCTTCTGCCAGGTTACGACCACGAACTTCAATTTCGAGAGGTTTAGCACCATCTTCATCCGGTAATGCCATGCCCACTTCTTTTTTAATCACTTCAGCCGTAGTTTCACCAATCACACAACCATGCGCTTTACGTACATAGTTAATGATCTGTTCATCAAATACATCACCGCCAATACGTAGCGAGTCTGCATAGACACAGCCTTGCAGTGAAATAATGGCAATTTCAGTGGTACCGCCACCAACATCGACCACCATTGAACCACATGCCTGCTCAACTGGCATACCCGCACCAATTGCAGCAGCCATTGGCTCTTCAATTAAGCGAACATCGCGCGCGCCGGCATTGAATACTGCTTCACGGATGGCACGACGTTCTACCAGTGTCGATTTGCAAGGAACACAAACCACAACACGCGGTGCAGGTGGAAATAGACGTCTTTCATGCACTTTACCAATAAACTGGTTCAGCATGGTTTCAGTTACTTCAAAATCGGCAATCACACCATCTTTCATTGGGCGGATTGCAGTAATATTCGCAGGCGTACGACCCAGCATTTGCTTTGCATCAAGACCTACCGCGGCAACGATTTTCTGTGAACCACTGTGACGAATTGCCACAACCGTCGGTTCATTTAATATAATGCCTCGTCCTGGCGCATAAATAAGTGTATTTGCAGTACCTAAATCAATGGCTAGATCTGGCGAAAACAAGCCTATTAGTCGTTTTAGAATCACGGGGACGTTCTCAATTAAACTTTATATGGACGCAAGGTGGCAACTTTAACTAAATGTGATGCTTTGGACAAGTCAATCGCTTATCATAACGCATGATAATTTGATTTTTTTTTAATACTGATTAGGTAATGTTATGTCTACATCGGATGCACAGCATTCTGCAGATTTAAATGCAGAAACAGTTTCAGCTATTGCGAACCTTGCACGATTATCTCTGAATGATACGCAATCTGCTGAATATGCTCAAAGTTTAAATAAAATTTTAGGCATGATGGAAACGCTGAAAGGTATCAATACTGACGGTGTTGAACCATTAAAAAGCCCTTTCGACCATCCTCAGCCATTACGTGAAGATGTAGTGAGTGAAAGTAATCACCGTGATGAATATCAGGCAGTTGCACCAGCGGTA